>Ga0182745_1000227_pt1 | contig 70976 bp, 42 predicted proteins | sample eDN3rd30CKraftBY_FD_128523 | JGI IMG/M metagenome (GOLD analysis project Ga0182745, IMG submission 128523) | Enriched backyard soil microbial communities from Emeryville, California, USA - eDNA 3rd pass 30_C Kraft BY (version 2) (version 2) | ecosystem: Environmental > Terrestrial > Soil >... | reverse complement strand
TAACGATCGGGATCATCCATGACGGAGAAATGGGGGACAAGCGCAGCCAATCGAACCACCAGGGCCAGCGCGACGATTACGGCCACGTCCCACCGCGTCAGGTTCTCCGACCCAGCTTGTGAAGTTATCCTCATCGGAGCGGTTGTCTTCTCGGAATGCTCGATCTTTGATCAATGGTCGGGCTACGTCCAGCCAACACCGGCCGGCCCATGCCAAAATCCTCTCGCGCGGAAATGCGGGCTGTGGTAGCTTTGGAGACCGCCCCTTGAGGACGCTCAAGCCCTGGTGCTCCGCCCGGATTGCTCCGCGATTCGCGTCCCAAAGGGCCGCCACTACCAATTACCCACCCTTCCGAAAAAAAAAAGGCGAGTCGAGATCATGTCCCAGCGGCCTGCGATCCTCTCTCTTACCAAAATGCACGAAGCCGGGATGAGCCGCCTCCGGCAAGAATCGGATTTGAAGCTCGCCTCTGGCATCGACCCCGACACGCTGGGACGCGAGATCGTGGGCATGGATGGCCTGATCATCCGAACCGGCGGTGAGATCGACGCCCGCCTCATGGACTGCGCCGACCGGCTCAAGGTGATTGGTCGGCACGGGGTCGGCTACGATCAGGTCGACGTGCCCGCGGCAACCCAGCGCGGCATCCAGGTGGTCTACACGCCGGGGGCCAATACCGAAAGCGTCTGCGAGCACGTCTTCGCGATGATGATCGGACTCTCGAAGCATTTCCCCTGGATGTCGAGCGAGTTGGCCCGGGGCAACTATCATGCTCGAACCTCGCAAGTGGGCCGCGACCTGTTCGGCCGGACCCTTGGCATCGTCGGTTTTGGTCGAATCGGCAGGCGCGTGGGGGAAGTGGCCCGGGCCGCGTTTGGAATGCGGGTGATCTACCACGATATCGTCGCCGCTCCCGCCGAGGTCGAGCAACGGGCGGGAGCCACCCGCCTGAGCTTCGACGAGGTCCTCGCCCAGTCTGAGTACCTCACGATGCACACCCCCCTCGACGCGACGACCCGGCACATGATCAACCGCGATACCCTGGCGAAGATGCGCCCGGACGCCATTCTGATCAACGCGGCCCGAGGGCCGATCGTGGCCGAGGCGGACGTGGCCGAAGCCCTCGAAGCCAAGCGGCTTTGGGGCTACGGCGGAGACGTGTTCGAGGTTGAGCCTCCGCCCAGCAACCACCCCTTGATCGGCCGCCTCGACGTGATGCTCACCCCTCACAGCGCGGCGCAGACCGAGGAAGGGCTGCGGAACATGGCGACAGGGGTCGTGGAAGACGTGCTCGGCGTCCTTGCCGGTAACGCCCCCCTGAATCCCGTGAACGACCCCGCCGAAGTGTTAGCCAACCGGAAGAATCGCGCTGGTCGCTCTTAAACTCAATCGATCCACCAAGTCGAATCCAGGTTGGAGCCGGCCCAGGCCTCCGACCTGGATCATTCCACGGAAGAGGCCTGGGCGAGTTTCCGTTCGCTGGCTTGTGCCACGGCCTTGGTCCGGGCGTCGCTCAAGAATGCGCTGAAGTTTGAAGGGGGAACATACCCACCCTTTCCTTGAACGTACTTCCCGTCGGGAGTCAGAACCACGTAGAAGGGGTTGGTGGTCTCCCTGGTTAGCTCGATTTGAAACTCCTGGTTCTTGGTGGCGAGTTCTTCGCGCTGGGCCTCGGTGATCGAGCCGATCGGAACGGTGTCGGTATAAAGTTGAACCGTGACGAAGTTCGCGAGTTGCGCCGCGATCTCGCTTCGGCTCAGCACCGTTTGCTCCATCAGCCGGCAGTTGGCACAGTACACACCGGTGAAGTCGATGAGGATCGGCCGATTCTCGGCTTTCGCTTTCTCGAGAGCTTGTTCATAGCTCATTCCCCATAAGACCCCATGCACCGAAGACTCTTCACGTTCGGCTTGCGCGGGATCGGATGAGGTTGCCTTACGAGGCCCCCCTTGATTCTGCGTGCTGGCGACGGCCGCATGAGAACTTCCGGAAAGATCTCCCACGTCGGGCGGGAGGATTCCGACCACCAGATCCCAGAGCGGGCTCTTGGGAGGATTGCCGAAGAGAGCGGGCGCGAAGAAGAGAGCCAGCGCCAGGAACCCACTTCCGAGAATGAGGCGCCCGGGGCCGATGCGAACCTCGTCGTGATCGTGGTCGGTCCGGAAGAGCCCCAGCAGGTAGAGCCCACAGACGATGGCAATCCCAACCCAGACGGAGAGGACCAAGGGAGCGTCGAACCAGGCATCCTGCGGAACGGCGCCGAAGCCGATTTCCGCCGTATTCAGAAACTTCAACGCGGCGCCAATCTCGACCAGGCCACCGATCACCTTGACCGAGTTCATCCAGTCGCCACTCTTGGGCATGCTCGAGACGAGGCCGGGTGCCAGGGCGAGCAAAAAGAACGGAAAGGCGAGAACCGATGAGAACGTGGCAAGCCCCACGATCGGATAGAAGAACTCCCCGCGCGACGCCATGACGATCAGGCCGCCCACGACCGGGAAAGTACAGGTGAACGACGTGATCGTGAGCGTCAGGGCCATGAACATGACCCCGATCATCCCGCCTCGCCCTTCCCCCTTGGCTGAAGCATTGAGCAGGAAGTTCGGCAGCCTGACCTCGAACAGACCCAGCAGGCTCAGGCCGAAGGCGAGGAACATGATCGCCACGAACGCGTTGAGCCACTTGTCGGCCGCGAGGTTCTGCAACGCCGTGGCCGAGAAAAAGAATGAGACCAAAACCCCAAACGAGGTGAAGATGCCGATAATCGCCAGGCAGTAAGCGATCGCCAGCCCCGTGGTCTTCCCCTTCTTCTTATTGCCTTGCTTCACGAAGAAATTGACCGTGATCGGAATCATGGGCCAGACGCAAGGCATGGCCAGGGCGAGCAAACCACCACCGGCCGAGAAGAGCAAGAACGGGATCAGCCCTTGCTGAGCCCGCTGAGCCACTTCACTTTGGGGGGGAACCGTGGCTTCGGCGGTCTCGGTCGCGAGCTCACCCACCACCGTGTCCGTGGGGACATTCGCCACTTTCGGATCCGACTTCGATGCGCCATTCTCAGGAGCGGGAGCGACGGCGGCCGCCGCCCCTTCTGGCGATCCCTTCGCGGACTCACTCGCCACGGCTTCTTTGGGCGTCGCGGAGGAGGCAGCCGCCACTTCCGGATCCGACTTCGAGACGCCATCCACGGGAGCGGGGTCGACGGCCGCCGTGGCGCCGCCCGGCAAGACATTCAAGGTCATGGCCAGGGTTATGCGAGCGGTCGGCTTGCAGCTCGTGGCGTTACAAATCTGGAAATTGATCTGCGTCCGCAGCGTCTTCGACCCTGGTGGAGTGCCCGGCGGGATCCGCAGCTTCAAGCTCCAGGTGGCCTCATCTTCGTAAAACGAGAGGACTTCGTTGTCGAACGCGGGTTCCGGCTTGCGGATCGGCTCTGTCGCCGGGGTCCAGTCCCCTTCCGGCTTCAGGCCCGCGAGGTCGAAGAAATCGAAATAGGTATCGCGCTGGACTTCCTTGTTCGGGTTCGCTGTGTACTGATACAGGTGCCAGCCTGGGTCGATCTTTGCCTGGACCTGAACGGTCACGAGTTCTCCCGCCTTGGCTTCCAGCGGTTCCACGCTTGTGTTCAGCTTCACTTCCTTGGGCTTGGCGAACCCAGTGCTGTCCTTGCGTTTGGGCTTGGTCTCCGCGTCAGCGGCCCGAGCCTCGCCTCCCACGTGGGTAGCCAGGGGAATGATCGTTACCAATAGCCCAGCCAATACCAGGAGGTATCGTAACCGCCCCGGCGAGCCGAATTTGAACGTATGCATCGTTTCGTGTCCCGTGTACCAGGCACGCGAACCATTGCGGTTGCGTGATGGGGTCTCCTCACATCTTAGTCGGGGCCGGGTAACCGGACAAGCGACGCCACCTGGCCTGTCCCGCCGATTCGGGCCTTAACGAGCGTCCCAGCGCATTTCGACCGTCGCACGGGCCGTGGGGCTTGAGTGAGCAAAGAACCCGGCTTTCAAGGTCTGCAATTGGGCAAGTACGTTCGCGGGATTGAATTGTTCAAAAGATTACCGAGATTTGTCCCGGCAATAGAAAAAGCATGAATGCATCACCGCCCCATCCCGCCGAGGAAACCTGGCCCTGCATTTCGGTCTAGGCCCTTTCGGAGCGTCTACGGGTTTTGTCTAATTCCGTTGACTCGGGCGACCCCGGCACGGGTCGGCCGATTCCTCTTCGGGCCCAGATTGAGTCAGTTCAGGCGAGTTCAGTCGAACGAGCTCCGCGTCTGCGGCAATTCTCTTGAGACGCGGCATTCTTTCAAACGTTCACCGAAGGATGCGGAGGTGTTCTCATGCGAAGGTGGCACGTCTTCTCTTATCTTCTAATGACATTCGCTCTACTCGGCGCGCCTCGGGCCATCCTGGCCCAGCCCGCCGAAGCCGCCGCTCCACCAGCGGCCAATCAAGGAGCCGGTGAGGCCGGCGCACACAATGAGTTCAAATACTTTAGTTTCACCACGGATGCCCAGTACGACCCCGTTGAGCGAGGTGCTCTCTGGGTGGTACTCCTGATCGCCGTCGCGGGCCTGTTCTACGCGGGCCTGCTGGTAGGCCAGGTGCTCGGGGCCGACCAGGGCACCGAGAAAATGAGGGATGTCGCCAAGGCGATCCGCCAGGGGGCGAGCGCTTACCTCAACCGGCAATTCCGAGCCATTATCTTGCTCGTATTCCTGATCACCGGCATCCTCTGGGCCATCTCCGGGGGAGAAGCCGGCTCTGAGCACGTGGCGATCGGCCGGGCCGCGGCCTTCTTCATGGGAGCGGCTTTCTCGTGGATCGTCGGCTACGTGGGCATGAGCCTCGCCGTGCGTGGAAACCTGCGCGTGGCCGCGGCGGCCCGAACCAGCTACGGCGGCGCGCTCCAGCTCGGATATCGAACCGGGACGATCACCGGCATGCTCACCGACGGGCTCGGCCTGCTCGGTGGCACATTAATCTTCATGGCCTATGGCGAGCACGCCTACGAAGTCTTGCTCGGATTCGGGTTCGGCGGAACCCTGCTGGCCTTGTTCATGCGAGTCGGCGGCGGGATCTATACCAAGGCCGCCGACGTGGGGGCCGACCTCGTGGGCAAGGTTGAGGCCGGCGTGCCTGAAGACGACCCGCGCAACGCCGCGACCATCGCCGATAACGTGGGAGACAACGTCGGCGATTGCGCCGGGATGGCGGCCGACATCTTCGAGAGCTACGAGGTGACCATCGTCGCGGCGATGATTTTGGGCTACGCCAGCTTCGGACACAAAGGGGTCATCTTCCCGTTGCTCGTCCGCGCGATCGGCGTGGTCGGGTCGATCATCAGCACCTACTCCGTCAAGGCCGGCCCCGACAGCACGAGTGACGAGGCCTTACACTCGGTTCATCGCGGCTTCATCCTCGGCTCGATCATCAGCGTCGTCGGCTTCGTTCTCCTCGGGTTGGGATATTTGCACTTCAACGATTCCTACATCAAGCAATATCCTCAGGCTCTGGGCGGTTACGAGGTCACCGAAGAGTTTGACACCGCTCGCAAGGAGTTCGTGAGCGCTCAGGCACTCGAACCCTCGAAGTCGATCGAGCAGAAGGCCGTCGACTTCCGGAGCTTCGTGAAGTCGTACGACAAACCGATCCTCACGGCCAGCCAGCCCTTCTGGTCCAACTTTGGGTTCAGCGGACTCGACATGCGCCCGGCCTGGACCTGCCTGATCGGCATCCTCCTGGCGATTGCCCTGAACAAATGCACGAGTTATTACACGCACACGCATTATGCTCCGGTCAAGTCGTTGGCCAAGTCTTGTACGACGGGGCACGCCACCAACATCATCCAGGGGTTTGCCGTCGGGTACGAGTCGACCGTGGTCGCCGTGCTGGTGATCGCCGCGGCACTCTTGTTCTCGGTGCTGATCTACGCGGGGTCGAGTCCCATCTTCGTGGCCTACGGCGTGGCGATGTGCGGGATCGGCATGCTGACCCTGACCGGGAACACGATCAGCATGGACGTGTTCGGTCCGGTGGCCGACAACTCCAACGGCATCGGCGAGATGGGTTACGACCGGGAAGAGATGGGGGAGGAGAACTACAAGCGAGCCCGGCAGATCCTCGCCGATTTGGACGCGGTGGGCAACACGACCAAGGCTGAGACGAAGGGGATCGCGATCGGCTCGGCGGTGATCGCGGCCGTCAGCCTGTTCGCCAGCTTCATCGCGGTGATCGCGGTGGGAAGCGAATCCAAGATCGACTTGATGACCACCCTCCAGTACGAGGGCGTGGCGGGTCAACTCTCGGTGGCCGATCCTCACGTGTTCATCGGTATGTTGATCGGCGGAGCCGTCCCCTTCCTCTTTAGCTCGATGCTCATCCGCGCGGTGGGCCGGGCCGCGTTCCTGATCGTCAAGGAGTGTCGGATCCAGTTCCGCGACCAGGAAATCTGGGCGGGGACCAAGACGCCCGACTACGGCCGGGTGGTCAATATCTGCACGGCCGCGGCTCAGCGCGAGTTGATCGGGCCGGGCCTCCTGGCCATCATGATGCCCATCCTCGTGGGGATTTACCTCGGCCCCTACGCGTTAGGAGGATTCCTGGCCGGGATGATCGTGGTGGGCCAGCTTCTCGCGGTCTTCATGGCGAACGCGGGGGGAGCGTGGGACAACGCGAAGAAGATGATCGAGGATGGCAACTACGGTGGTAAAGGGTCCGAGGCCCACAAGGCCAGCGTCACCGGCGACACCGTGGGCGACCCCTTGAAGGACACTGCCGGCCCCGCCTTGAATCCGCTCATCAAGGTCATGAACATGGTCGCACTTCTTTCCATCGCCCCGACCCTCGCGGCCGTTCAGTCGGGTAAGCATATCCTCCTGTACCTGATCGGCCTGATCGGCATCGCCGGAATCGCCTGGGCGATCTGGCGGAGCAAGACCGAGTCGAAGGAGTTCCGCGAGATGGAGGAAGAAATGGCCCTGGATAAGACCGAGTCGAACCTGACGGCCGCGGCGGTTGAGAAATAAAGAAACCGGACGCGTACCAAGGTTGGCCGACCGGGTGCCATCGGCATGCCCGGTCGGCCATTCCCAAGTCAAGTGGGTCTCGCTCCGATTCCCTTCTTCTTCTGAGTCATGCGACCCACCTTTGATCCTGATCGATCCATTTCAATGACCTGCGTGCGAGGTCACGCCGACCACGTTCAGGGAGTCGTCGGACGCATCCAGATCGTCGTGCTCAACCTCATGGGTTCGATCCGGACGCCCCGAGTTCCTCCAGCGCGACGAGATCGAGTCGAGGATGGCGTAGGCAATCGGCGTGACCAGCAAGGTGGGAAGCAAGGAAAGCATCTGCCCACCGATGATCACGTTGGCCAGGCTGGCTCGAGCGGCGGCCCCCGCCCCCTGACCCACCGCCAGCGGGACCATGCCCGCGACCAGCATCAAGGTCGTCATCAGGATCGGGCGGAGCCTGGTGCGATTCGCCTCCAGGATCGCCTGGTCGCGCGGAACCCCGCGCCTCCTCAGTTCGTTGGTGTAGTCCACCTGAAGAATTCCATTCTTCTTGACAATGCCAACAAGCATGAAAAGGCCGAAAATCGCGTAAATATCCATCGGCTGCCGCAAAAACATCAGGGAAAGCAACGCGAAGGGGAAAGTGAGCGGAAGCGCGAGCAAGATCGTGACGGGGTCGGTGAAGCTCTCGAACTGCGCCGCGAGCACCATGTACATAAAAATAATTGAGAGTCCGAAAGCGATCAAGAAATTCAAGGCCACGTCGTCCAGGTTTCGCGACCGGTAGCCCTTTCGATAGCCATAGCCGGGCGGCATGTCGAGGGCTTCCACCTCGCGCATGATCGCCTCAACGGCCTCACCGGTGGAGATTCCATCCAGGTTTGCCCCAACGGTCGTTCGGCGCAAGCGGTTGAGCCGCTCGATCTCGTTCGGCCCTCGGCGCTCCTCGCTCTTGGTGAAGCTGCCCAGGGGGACCAACCTGCCATCGGGCGTGGGGATGGAGAGGTCGGCGATCGACCCGCGATCGGTCCGGTACCGGCTTTGAGCCCGGAGCCAGACGTCGTACTGCTCGTCTCCGTCCTTGAAGGTGGAGATCGGTTCTCCTCCCACCAGCATGGAGAGCGCGGTGGCCACCGGCTCGGCGGCGATTCCCAGGTCCGCCGCGCGGTCGCGGTCGATCACCACCTGGAGCTCGGGCTTGCGGACGGACAGGGTCGTATCCACGTCCGTAAGGCCTTTCACTTTCTTCAAACGATCAATCAGCTTGTACGTATACTCCGACAGAACATCCAGGTCGGTTCCCACCAGGTTCACATCGACGGCGAACGTATTGCCACCGGAACGGAGCGGGTCGATGTCGGAGACCCCGATCCGAAAGTCGGGATAGTCCGCCAGCATCGTTCTCGCTTCGCGCATGACATCGAACTGGGAGTAGTCTCGTTCCTCCAGGTCGACGAGCTTTACGTAGATTGAGCCGCGGGTCACATCGCCCGAACCGCGGGTGAGCCGCCCTGAGCTATCGCCGATCGTCGTCAGGAGGGAGGTGACCCCCTTGAGCTTTTTGAGCCGGCCTTCAATTTCCGCGAAGGTGCGATCCATCTGGTCGAGACTGATCCCAGGGGGCGCGATGAGGGCCACCTCGAACTGGCTGGTATCGTCGCGCGGAATGTATTCGAGGTGGGTCATTCGCAGGAGGGGATATCCCGAAGCGATCAGGGCCAATGAAGCGAAGGCGACCAGCCACTTGTGTCGAAGCGACCAGGCGAGCACGGCCACGTAAGAATTCTCAATGCTTCGGTACACCCAGTTCGACTTCGACCCGCTGGCCCCATGCTCAACCTTGAGGAACCGGCTGCAAAGCATCGGCGTCAAGGTGAAGGAGACGAACAAGCTGACCAGGATGGCAAACGCGATCGTCAGCCCGAAACTATTGAATAACCGGCCGATCTGACCTTCCATGAAAGCCACCGGCACGAAGATCACGACCAGCGAAAGGCTCGTCGCCATCACCGCCAGCGCAATCTCCGACGTCCCAATGCGCGACGCCTCCATGGCCGGGCGGCGATGCTCCTCCATGTGGCGAAAGATGTTCTCATGAACCACGACCGCGTCGTCGATCACGATCCCGATCGCCAAAACGAGCGCGAGCATCGTGATATTATTGAGCGTGAAATCGAGGGCCCACATGCAGGCGAAGGTGGCGATGATCGAGGCGGGGATGGCCGAAGTGGCAATGAGCGTGGTGCGCCAGTCGTTGATAAAGCCAAGGATCGTTAAGGAGACCAGGCCCGCGGCTAGTAATAAGTGGAACTTCACCTCTTCAATGCTTCGGCTGATGAAAATTGACTGGTCTCGCACCGTGGTCACGGAGATATCGCTGGGGAGCCCTTTTCGGATCGAGACGAGGCGTTCCTTGACCAGCCTGACCACCTCGACGGTATTCGCCCCCGTCTGCTTGCGCACGACCAGGCTGACCGCGGGCTTGTTGTCGAGCCGAGCCAATGAGCGAGGTTCCTCGACCGACTCGACCGCTCGGCCCAGGTCGCGAATCCGGATCGGATACCCCCCGCGGCTCGCCACGACCAGCTCGTTGAACAGCTTGGCCGCGGGGTAGCGGCCGAGTACGCGCAGAACGAGCTCGCGCTTGCCCTGATCGACGCGGCCACCGGGAAGCTCGAGGTTCTGGGTGGCGATCGCGTTACGAACCGCCTCGATCGAGAGGTTGAACTGGTTGAGCTGATCGGTATCGACATCGATTTGCACGGTCCGGCGGCGTCCCCCCACCAACGCCACCGCCCCCACCCCTGGAATGGTTTCAATCAGCTCCTTGATTCGGCGCCTGGCAATTTCAGTCACCTCGCGCAAGTCGCGTTCGCCCGAGACCACCACGGTCACCACCGGCGCGGAGTCTTCGTCGAGCTTATCGATCACCGGCAAGGTGGTGTTACGTGGCAGTTGCGCCAGCATCGCGTTCACCTTGTTCTGGACCTCCTGCGCGGCGACGTCCGGCGATTTCTCCAGAACGAATCGGATGAAGACCTTGGAAACTCCCTCGCTCGTCTTCGATCGAAGTTCGTCAATCCCTTCAATCGTGTTCACGGCCTCCTCAATGGGCCGGGTCACCTGGGTCTCCATCTCCTCCACGCTCGCCCCCCGCAACGAGGTGGTGACGAAGACGAAGGGAAGGTCGAGCTTGGGCTGCAAATCCACGCCGAGCCGCTGGTACGAAAACACCCCCAGCACGATCGGCAGCGCACAGAGCATGGTGGTAAACACAGGACGTCGAATACAAATGGCGGAGAGATTCATGCTAGGCGGGACCTCACGAGGCAGTGGGGCGAGAGGTATCAGGGTGTCCGACAATGGGCCTGGTGTCAAGAAATCGCGTATCTTGGCAAGAAAAATCCATGCGTGCGGTCGGTTATAGAGCGTGCCATGATCTGGCCGATAAGAAAAAAAGCGCGATTGAGACGTTCGATGTTCCGACTTCTTCCCTTCAAGGCGAAACCTCGTGAGCTCTTCCCATTCTGAACGCGTGCTGGTTGTCCCCAGCGCCGAGCTGGACCGCCTTGGTCGATTCCAGGGGTTTTCCCCTGACGCGGACCGTTACCTCCGCACGCTCCTCGTGCCGGAACTGGCCCGATTTCTGCCGAGATCCGAGGTAGAAGATGACCCAAGCTACAAGCAGATCATCGCTTACGTCGTCTTCCGCTGCGCTGACTCGGTCTTTTGCTACACGCGAGGCAAGTCGCAAGGCGAGGCCCGCTTGCATCGCCTACGCTCGATTGGGGTGGGTGGGCATGTGGATGAGTCCGACGCCGATGGCCGGGCCACGTTCGAGGCCTACGAGATGGCCATGAATCGCGAGATCAACGAGGAGATCGCCCTAAATAGCCAAGGAGACGTTCGCCTGGTCGGCCTGATTAACGACGACTCCAGCCCGGTGGGCCAGGTCCATCTCGGCGCGGTGCATCTCTATGAGCTAGAACAGCCGTTGATCCAGCCAAGAGAAGAGGGGTTGGCGGAAGCGGAGTTCATCTCGATCGCCGATTTGATCCAGAACCGAGTCCAGTTCGAGACCTGGTCCCAAATCTGTATCGAGGGTTTTCTCAACCCGCCAGCGGACGCCTAAGCTTTCAATTCGCCCGAGGTCCAGGGGCCGGACTCTGTGGTGATGCGAGCTGAGCCGAGGGGACGGGCACGGGAACGGGGGCGGAGTTCGCGCCAGGCTGCCTTGGGTTGAGCCAGGCGATCATCGCCGGGAAAATCTCGGCGGCGGCGTGACGGCTCCAGACCAGATCGCAGTGTCCGTAGTCCTCGACGTGCCCATCGACCTTACCGAACTTGATCAATGACTTATCCTGGCTCCCCATCGCATCCAGGGTCATCTTAGTCGAGGGAACGTCCGACATGATATCGGCCTCGCCGGCGACCAGAAGTGTCGGCGTGGTCACGCGACCAAGCCCCGCGGCATAGTCGATGGTCCGGTCGGCGGAGAGAAAGTGGCCAAACTCGAGGTAAGGGTCGAGCTGGCGCAGGGCGGACCGGCCGGGATCTTCCAAGGTGTAGCCGTAGAACCCTTTCACAGTCGACTTGTCCACCACCGAGCCGGTGTAGTAGAAGCGATCGATCTGGTCGAGGCCAGGCGGTTGGAAGAACATCAAGGGGCGACCCAGCCGGCCGGTACTGACCACCGAGGTGAGCTTTCTCAAACCTCGGTTCGCCTTCAGCATGCTTTGCTGGGGAGTGTTGGCCAGGATGATGGTGCTCCCCATCCCGATGAAGTTCGCGATCCGAGGCGCATCGGGACTTCGTTCCAGGAAGGGAAAGAGGAGCATCCCGCCCAGGCTATGCCCAACCCAGTTGACCCGATCCTGTCCGGTCTCCTGCTTCACATGGTCGAGGATCGCCGGCACGTCGTAGAGCGCCATCTCATCGACGTTCCAGGTACCGTCTCCCCACTCCAGGAACAGAGACTGGCGGAGCACCGAGTTCAACTTACCAACCGCCCCGACACGCGAGCTTTCGCCCGAGCCTCGGTTGTCGTACAGGAAGACCTCGTATCCCTGCGCGGCCAACTGTTCGGGCAGATGCGCGTTGGTGAGGGTCCAGAACGTGGCGTTGAGCCCCAACCCATGACACAACACCACGGGTAACTTGCCCGGGTCGGGATTGGCGGGGCGAATCCGCCGCACCCCCAGCCTCCAACCATCCTTGGTGTACGCGAAGCTCTCGGTACAAGGACGATAGTCCGGTGAAGAGGCGTGGCGACGCATGGTCGCGCACCCAGGTGAGAGCACCAGGCACATCGCCAAAAGGCCCAATAACCACAGGACCTTCCCGCCGTTGCGCATAGAGTCTGGGAATCCTTCCGGACGAGACAACCATCCTTGGCTGTCTTGATGTGTAGATAGGTAAGCCGAATCGATTTCGAAACCCGAGAGGAATCACCGCGACGTTCAAGCCGCGGAGATGAACCGCCCAAACCGAGGGTCGGAAAACCGAAGTGGCGGGATTCTAATCAAGAACCGATTTCAGGGGAATGCGAGCACGAAAAAGTTTCGAAAGAACTCGAAAATCGATTCAACATCTTACAGAGCCTGGAGTACCGTGATGTCTCATCCCACCCTTTGTTCGAAAAATTCAGGACCGCGGCATCATTGATTAAAGTCCTGGGCCGCTCCTCCCACCTCTTCCCTTGCTCGACTGCTGATCTGACTGGACAGATTGAGCCATTTCCGGTCAACTCCGGCGGCGACGGACCAGGCTCAGGCGGTCTTCAAGGAAGAGGCAAGCGAGACATGGCGAATCCACCCGATCGAGAGGAGCATCACGTTCCAGGGGACGGGCAAGTCCGCGACCACGAATTGGGAAGCACGGCGGCCGACACACGCCCCACAAGTCTGGTCCGTCCGAGCCACACCCTACACAAGGTCACCAGCCGCGTTGGAGAAGAGCAGGGGGCGGAGGGTCGCACTGCTGAAACGGCCCTGCCTGGCCTCCTTCCGATCATGGGAGCGAGCGTTCTGGTTGGCACCCTTGCCGGCTTTCTCGAACTCGCCCTGGTGCTGGGCCAGTACCACGGACTCCATCAGGTGCGTTGGAGCACCTTGATGATGAATCGCCATGCGAGTTGGATGATCCCCGTCGCGGAGACCTTGTTGGTCTGCGGGTGGTCGCTCCTTCTGTTCGTCCCCGCGCGGCTGCTCGCCAGCCGATTCTGCAAGTCGGTTGAGAGTCGGGAGAAGGCGGCCCGCTTCCTCCACGACTGGGCAGGGCTGGTGCTTGGCACCTTCCTGCTCTTTGGACCCTTGTTAACGATCTCGGGCCTTCACGCGCTCGCCGCCCTGGTCCTCGCGCTCGGGCTTGGATTTCGCCTACGTACGCTCCTGGTTCGACCGACCCGACTCTGGCGCCGCAACATGCAGTGGGGTGGGGCGCTAGCACTGGCGTTCTTGCTCGCCTATTCCCTCGTCCAGGAAAACCGGGTCAACGCCGCTCCCTCGGCCGCCTGGTCGCGCCCGGAGACCCCGGCGGGGGGGGGCGAGGCGCCCGCGTCAAGGCCCAACCTCCTCTGGATCGTCATGGATACGGTCCGAGCCGATCATCTGAGCCTCTACGGGTATTCGCGTCCAACCACTCCGAACCTGGAGGCGCTGGCAGGCTCGGGGATCACATTCGACCAGGCACGATCGTCGGCCCCCTGGACGCTCCCCGCGCACATGACCATGTTCACCGGGCTCTGGCCTTACCAGCATGGGGCCCGAGTCGATCGCCCCTACCACGGCCAATCCCCCATGCTGGCGGAACACCTGCGCGCGAACGGATATACCACGGGGGGCATCGTGGCGAACGTCCGGGTGTGCAACGCCAACTACGGATTCGGTCGCGGGTTCGACTCCTACCTCGACTATCCCCGCAACCAGGTGATCAACCTAAACGAGACCCTGTGCAACTCCACGCTTGGCGAGTGGACCATGAACCTCCTGCGCCGGGCGAAACTTCCGGTGCCCGGTCCGTCCCCCTACTTCGTCCATCGGTCCGCGACTGAGATTACCGCCGATGCACGGAGTTGGCTCGACCAGGTCCAGTCTCGGAACGCCAACGCCGAGGCAAGTTCCACGCGTCCTTACTTCCTGTTCTTGAACTTCATGGACGCTCACGGTCCTTATATTCCCGCTCCCAACCGCCCTCGAAAGTTCTGGCACGGGCCCACTCCCAGTCAGGCCGAGGCCTCTCCTGTTGAAGGGTGGACAGCGGTCGAGTCGAGAAACAATGCGACTCCCGACCAGCTTCCGGCCCGTCAGCAAAAGCTGGATGAAGTGACCCAGCGGCTGACAGACCTGTACGACGAGTGCCTTTACGGGCTTGACGCGGAACTCGGCCGGTTCCTTGATGAACTTCGATCCGCCGGTCTGCTGGACAACACCTGGATCGTCCTGACCAGCGACCACGGCGAGCACTTCGGCGAACATGGTCACTTCGGTCACGGATCGACACTTTACAACGAATCAACACATGTGCCGCTCATGATCATTCCCCCCTCTTCGGGCAAGGCGAGCCGCGTGTCGCAAGGCAAGCGAATCGACGCGCCGGTGGCCCACCGCGACCTCCCTCGAACCATGAGCGAGCTGCTCTTGCCTGGCGTCCCAAGCCCTTTCCCAGGGCGCAGCCTCGCCCGGCACTGGCAGTCGTCCACGCCCCAAGCCCCCGACCCCATCCTCGCCCAGCTCGAAAAGCAGCCGCTCGATGGCAAGGAAGTTCAAACCGACCTCATGATGTCGGCCGACTCCTTGATCGACGCCGATCACGTCCTGATCGAGACCAGCAACGCCCCGACCGAGCTCTACCAGCTCTTCAACGACCCGAAGCAAGCGCGGAACCTGGCCACCGAGACGGGAGAGATCAAAGCGCTTCGAGCACGAATGGAGAAGGGGATGCGCACGATCCTCGCCGACCCGAACGCGGCATCTCGCTCGAAGGCTCGCTGAACTTCGGCAAGGTGGGAGAGCGTGTGGCGCGACCGAATGCTCCGTCACACGGCTCGCTTTGTCATAACATTTGTTGATGGCAACGGCTCAACCGTGAAGCAGCTTTAACCCCAGGACGCGCGCCCAGAGCCGCTCGTACGACGAAATCATGGCCTGCATGGAGAAGGCGGCTTCAACCCTGGCTCGGCCTGCCGCTCCCATCGTGGCCAGTCGATCGGGCTGGCTCGCCGCTTCGAGAAGGGCTTCACGTAAAGGGATCGACTGGCCGGGGAGGACCAACCAGCCGGTCTGGCCAGGCACGACCAGGTCCGCGGATCCCTCGACCTCGGTCGCCACCACCGCGCGACGGGCGGCCATCGCCTCGAGCACCACGTTCGGCATCCCCTCCCAGAGCGAAGGCAAGACGAGGAGATCGACCACGTTGAGAATCGAGCGGACATCACCTCGACGACCCAACCAGTGAACCCGGTCGCGCAGACGACTCGATGCGCGCGTTCGCTGCTGAAGCTGCTCACGGTCGGGGCCATCTCCCACCATCACCAAATGCCAGTCAGGGCTGGCGCCAACCACCTCCTCAGCGGCGTCGAGCAAGAACGGTATTCCCTTCTGCGGCTCGAGCCGTCCGACGAACAGGGCCAGGTGACCCTCGGGCGGAAGCCCCAACTCAGCGCGCGTCGAGACCAGGTCCCCTCGATCGGCCGCCTGGAGATCAATTCCGTTGGGGATGACCACCAGGCGGGCGGGATCCATCCCTCCCACCTTCGTGGCATGGTCTCGCACGCCTCGCGAGACGCAGACCGACCCCAAGCCCCATCGGGCACTAATCCGTTCCAGGTGAAGGTGCCAGCGTTTCTCGTGCTCCGCGACTCGGAGCCCCCCCAGGCTCCAGGGCTTCGAGCGGCCGAGCAGGGCCAATCGTGTGGCGAGGTTGGCATGGAACAGGAAGCTTTGGACCAGCTCGGGGGCCTGCTTTCGAAGCGCTAAGCCCAGAAGCCGCACCGCCTTGAGGGGGCGTCTGCGCGAGACGTCCAGACAAACGACCTGAATGTCCGCCTCGCGGAGGGGAATTGCCAGGGCCGCTTCGGGTCCGAGCGCAATTACGGAGGGGGACCACCGATTCCGGTCGAGTCCGGTCGCCAGAGCCACCAGCGATCGCTCGGCCCCTCCCACGTCGAGGTCGGTGATGACCAATGAGACGGGAATGGGTCGGGCCGGCCAGGATCGTTCGGCGCTTGCTTCGAGTCTTTGAGCCAGGGTGAGCACGGTTTACGTTACAATCGGGTTCGGGCGATTCCGCGTTCCGCATGGGATGGGGATCGGGTTCGAGTTCGGGTCGAGAAGACGCGGGCGGTTGATTCGCCCTCTTTGTTTGATTTTGACCGTGCAGGCTGTTCAGGAGAAAGAGGTTTGCTCACCTCGGACTTTGATTTTACGCTTCCCGAAGAATTAATCGCGCAGCATCCGGTTGAGCCGAGGGACCACGCCCGCCTGCTGGTCGTCCGTCGCCACGAGGCAAGCTGGGAGCACCGAGCGTTCCACGAGCTTCCGAGCCTGCTCGACGAGGGGGACCTCCTGGTCCGGAATAATACAAGAGTCGTCCCGGCTCGGCTGATCGGCGAGCGGGCGGAAACCGGGGGAAAGTGGGAAGGCTTGTTTTTGAGGGCCTTGCCCGATGGGCGCTGGGAGATTCTGGCGACCACGCGCGGAAAACCCTCGGTGGGAGAGTGGATCCACTGCGGCGGTTTGAAGCTGAAGCTCGAAGCTCGGGGGGAAGGGGGCCGGTGGATTGTCCGCCCCGAGACCTCTGGGCCGGCTCACCAGGTGCTGGAGAAGTATGGCCAGGTCCCGCTACCTCCTTACATTCGCAAGGGGCGGGAAGCGCCGGGCGATCGCTTACGCTATCAGACCCTGTACGCCAGGGAACCAGGCGCGGTGGCGGCTCCCACCGCCGGACTCCACTTTACCGATGAAACGTTTCGCCAGCTCCGCGCCCGCGATATCGACTGCCTGGACGTAACCTTGCACGTCGGGATCGGAACATTCCGGCCGATCGAGGTCGACCGAATCGACGAGCATCAGCTCCATGCCGAATGGGGGGAGCTCTCACCGGAGTCGGCGGATCGGTTGAACAGACAACGACAAACCCCAAAGGGAGGGCGAGTCGTCGCGGTAGGAACCACCTCAGCCCGGATTCTCGAGACCGCGGCAGCCACGGGAACCTATCACCCCTTCGCGGGAGAGACCGCGCTTTATCTCAAACCTGGTCACCACTTTCAGGGACTCGATGCCCTGGTCACCAACTTCCACCTCCCTCGTAGCAGTTTGCTCGTCCTCGTCTCCGCCCTGGCGGGCGTCGAGTTGATTCGGGCCGCCTACGCCGAGGCCGTGAGAGAGCGGTACCGATTCTACAGTTACGGGGATGCCATGCTGATTTTATGACTGGGGCCGATTAGCGGGCAGCGGCGGCGGAATTCAACGGAAGTCCGCGGTGGCTCGCCTTGTTGGCCAGCGGAATGTGATTTACCCTTGAATCGCTTTCTACAAACCCGAAGCGCAAGCGAGTGAATCGCTTTCTACAAACCCGAAGCGCAAGCGAGTGAATCGCTTTCTACAAGCCCGAAGCGCAAGCGAGTGAATCGCTTTCTACAAGCCCGAAGCGCAAGCGAGTGAATCGCTTTCTCACACATGAACCAATATATAAAATTCAACAAAAAATGAGAACCAAAGAGATTCACTCACTTGCGCTTCGGGCTTGTCAAAGAACCGAAGAGATTCACTCGCTTGCGCTTCGGGCTTGTCAAAGAACCAAAGAGATTCACTCGCTTGCGCTTCGGGCTTGTCAAGGAACGAAGCCACCATCATACCTCTCAAGCCCATTCACCACGGAATCGAGGACAGGATTCTATGTCAGTGGATTCTTCGGCCCCTCCCGACCTCGTGCGGCTTTTCACCGATGGAGCCTGTAGCGGGAACCCAGGCCCAGGGGGCTGGGCCTATATCCTCAAGCACCCCGCCACGGGGCTGGAGACGGATGCCTCGGGGGCCGAGCCAGCGACGACGAACAACCGGATGGAACTGAGCGGACCAATTGAAGGGCTGGCGATTCTCAAGCGCCCGTGCCGCGTCGAGCTCGTCACCGATAGCCAGTACGTGGCCAAGGGGATCATGGAGTGGGTTCCGAAATGGAAGGCGCAGGGCTGGCAGCGTCGAGAAGGGGGCAAGCTTAAACCAGTCATGAATGTGGATCTCTGGAAGCGACTCGATGAGCTCGTCGCGCGCCACCGGGTTCGCGTCATTCATGTTCTGGGACACAATGGCCACCCCGAGAATGAAGCGTGCGATCGAATGGCCGTGGCCGCCTACAAGAACCTCAGACGCGGCTGATTAACGCCGGTCCCGAGCGGTCAAGTGATTTAAACGAAAATTCACATTTCCAAATCAGCATTCATAAAGAACCATGATGCGGTGATCACGAGACGTTGAGATGGGTTCTGGCACGCGCTTTCCTGGGGACGCGGGTCCAGCCCACGCTGGCACAAGCTAAATGCGGGCAGGATGCCCGCGTTCCCAGGAATCGAAATCTCAAGACTCAAGCCGCGGCAAAGATCAGGTCAGCCCAGGACCTTCGAAACCGCCTCGCGGGCCTTGATCATGAGAGGACTGTCATCCGTCTTGGCGCCGGGGAGGTTGAACATCATCGCGGCGGCGAGAGGGGCTTGCCACTTGGGATCGCCTACGAGTTCGCACTCTTCCCAGGCCGCCGCGCCAAACTTGTAGTCGTGGCTGTCTCGGCCCTTGTGGAAGATCATGCGCCGGGCCGCGGCGAAGACCAACTCGTTCGAGCCCCCTTGCTCCAGGAACGAGAACGTCTTGCCGGCAGCCTTGAGCCGCCCTTCGTTCTTGTTCCCCTGGTTAATTGTCTCGAAGATATCGGTGACCGCCTCCTCCGACTTTGGCACCTCAACCTTGAACTCGGAGAGGTCGTCGATAGACGGTCCCTGGCTCGTGTTAACCCGCCCTCGGAACAAGGGCTGCCACCCCACCGCCTGGAGCAACGCGAGCTTGCGCGTCTGGTCGTCTCCACTGGCGTTGAAGATATAGTGGAGGGAGTTGGCCGAGGTTACGGCGTGAATCGCGAGAATTCCAGGACTCCGCATGAGAATCTCACTGCCGGAGAGGATCACGGCGTCCCAGAGTGAGTCGGCCGAGACACCCTGGTTAAGCAGCTTGACCACCTCGGCCGAGGCATCCTCGGCGCTCGCCTTTCGCATCACTTCCAGCAACGAGCGGGTGGCGGCCGGGTCGGCCTTCCCCGCTTGCCAGTCTTGCCGCACCTTCGACGCGTTCTCGAGATTGGCCTGATAGGGGCCGACCGGCACCGGGCGCGAGTCTCCCCCCAGGTCGAGCAAGCCGAACGCGAGCGAGCGTAGGACCGGCTCGGCGTGCTGCCACCCGATGGTCTGAAGCGTGCGCCAGGACTGGGCGGCGAAGATCGGTTTGTGCCCAATGTTGCGTTGGTCGCGAACCGCCATCCTCCAGATCGGCTCCATGGCCTCGGCCGCCCCCGCGTTCCGGCAAAGCGAAGCGACCGAAGCGTCGGCCGCGTCGGCATCCCACGCCTCCATCGCCTTGATGAACTCCGCGCGGGCGTTGCCGGGAGAAGGAACCCTGGCCTCATCCACCTTGCCCAGCGTCCAGTCCCCCTTCTTGATGTCCTGCTGTTGCGAGTTCTTAAACGTGTCGAGCGCCCAGAGCATCGGCAGAAGACGGTCGGGGGTCGGCGCGGTCTGACCTAACATGTGGGCTGAGTTGATCACCATGACGGCATGAAACTGGAACCCGACCGGGTGGGGCTTGATGTTTCGGATCCCCGCCAAAAACAGCCCGCCCATCAGGTCTCGATAGGAAAGCCCGTCCTTCAGGTGGGCGATGGCGACCTCCAGGATTCGTTCTCGAGGCGTTTCCTCGATCCAACGGACCACCGGTTCGATCTCGGGCCGGAACCGAACGGCCTCGGGGCCCACTTTCAGGTCGGCGGCCCGCGTGGGAGTGACCTTGCCAAGTCCAGCCAGCGTCCCCACTCCCAAGGCCGATGCGGACTGCAAGAATCGACGTCTGCGGAGGTTCCCGTCCATCCCAGGCTCCCTTTCCTTCCGAGTGAGTTTCGTAATCTAGCACTCACGCTACGACCTCGATGCACCGCCGCTCGACGCGGTGAAGCCCCCAGAGGCCGCCTCTACCATTACAATGCGCCAGGCAACGGAATGATATCCCCTCTATTTTGGGAACCGGCCTCGATCAAATTCAATAAAGAGTCAATTATCGCGAATTTTTTAATGATTCAATACAAATAACGTTATAATACTTAAGCATAAATCATGCATGACACAATTCTCTTAAATCAGTGTTAAGTTCCCGGAGCGGATCAGGAGTTGAAATCGCGTTGGGAGATGAAATGGTAGGGATGAGACGGTTGGTTGTTCCAGAATCCCCTTCGCGAGTTGGGCTCTGCGATTCGTAGGGTGTGTCAAGCGTCAGCGCAGACGCACCAACCGCATTGGCTGGTGCATCTGTTAGGCGTCAGGACAGTGTATTGGTGCGTCTGCGCTGACGCTTGACACACCCTACCTGAAGGCTCGCCTTCTGAGCTTCCAGAGACGCGAAGCGTCGATGCAATTAGTCAGGCCCCACTGGAACCAAAACATTGACAAACAGTTACTTCTTCGATTTCGCTTTGTCTCGCGCCGCGGCCTCCGCGATGACGGCCTCGGGATCCTCATTGAAGAGGTCGCGGCAACCGGAGCAGCAGACGTGGTAAGTCTTCCCTTTATACTGGACGGGCATCGACCCTTTCCCTTCAGTGACGATGCAGATAGGGCCGGTCTCACCCGAGGCAAAGGCCACTCCCTCTCGCGTGTAGCCGACTTCGCCTAGTTGGTAATAGACCTTGTTGGAGGGGTCTTGCCCTTCGAGTTTTAAGAGGAGCCGCGTATCGTGCAGGGGGGTGAGTGTCAGCCTGCGTACCCCATTCCCTGGACGATCGGCGCTGAGGACCAGCGCCTTTTTCCCCTCGTCGGTTCCCTGGAAGGTGCGTGTGGAACCATCCGCGAGGGTGGCCTTCAGCACGAAGCTCTTTGGTTTCGAGCCGGGACGGAGTTCCAGGTCTTTCAGATACTTGCCGGACGCGATCTTGGCCTCAAGGGCGGCGGTCTGGGGGGTCAATTTCCAGACCCACTCCGCCTGTTCGCGCCACGCCCCCTTCGTCTTGCCCCGTTCGGGCTGCCCCGACCCTCGCCATTTCCCAACGACGGCCCCAAAGGGCTTGAGCGCGGCCTGGTCGGCGGTGCGGCCATGAGCACCCGGACCCGCTTCGAGAGCAAAAGCCGCGCCACAAAGGGTCAGGAGGCCGAGCAAGGAACCGAAGACCGACCGTATGAGACTGCCACGCATCGAGTGTCGCCCCACCTAACGTTGTGTTTGGCGAGCCGCATCGATCGACCAGCCCGCGCGATCATGTCTGCTGAAGTTGATTGATCTTATTGTAAAGCGTCTTCAGGCTGATTCCTAGCTCCTTGGAGGCCGCGGGCTTATTACCGTTGTGCTTCTCCAAAATCACCTGAATGTACTTCATCTCGATATCGCGGAGCGTGGGAGAGCCGTCGGGGATCTGGAAATGAGGCCCCGCGAGCGCGGAGGGAGCGGAGCTCGAGCCGGAAGCCCTGCGCGTGGGGAGCTGGGTTGGCAGGTGTTCGGCGTAAATCAGGCCGCCCCCAGAGAGGATCGTGGCCCGTTCAATCGCGTTGGCCAGTTCGCGGATATTCCCCGGCCAGTCGTGGGCCTGAAGGGCCGCCACCGCTTCGGGCGTGAGCATCGACTCGATATCGACACCGGCTCGCCGCGACCCAAATCGCATCAGCATATGACGAGCCAGAAGAGGAATATCCTCTTTCCGCTCGCGCAGTGGAGGGAGATGGATTTCGAAGGTATTGATTCGGAAGAAAAGGTCTTCGCGGAACTGTTCCGACTCGATCATCTCGCGCAGGTCGCGGTGGGTCGCGCAGAGGACGCGAACATCGACCCGGAACGGGTCGTTCTCTCCGACCCGGCGGATCTCGCCCGATTCCAGAAACCGGAGCAGCTTCACCTGGACGCTCTTGTCCAGCTCACCCACTTCGTCGAGGAACAGGGTGCCGCCGTTGGCCACCTCGAAGAGCCCTTTGCGGTGCGTATCGGCGCCGGTGAAGGCCCCCTTGCGATGCCCGAAGAGTTCGCTTTCAACCAGGTTCTCGGGCAGGGCTCCACAGTTGACCGGGATGAAGCTCTGCCCCGCGCGCCGGCTCTTCTCATGAAGGCTGCGCGCGACCAGTTCTTTCCCGGTCCCGGTTTCACCCAGGATCATCACGCTGGCGTCGGTGGGGGCAATCGTATCGATGAGCCGTCGCACCGAGAGCATCGACGGCGTCTCACCGATCAGGGTGGGGGTCCCCTCGGCGCTCTTCAGCCGGGTCTCCAGCGCGGCGGCCTTGTTCGTCAGGTCTCTTCGCTCGGTCACCCGGTTCAGGATGACCTCAAGTTCCGCCCACTTGCAAGGCTTGGTCAGGTAGTCGAACGCGCCCAGGCGTAGTGCCTGCACGGCGGTATCGACCGTGGCCTGTCCGGTCAGGATGACAACCTGCGTCTCGGGATTGAGTTGACGGATCTTGCCGAGTACCTCGATTCCGGTCAGTCCGGGCATCCGAAGGTCCAGCAGCGCCACGTCGTACGACCCTTTCTCCAACGCTCGCAAGGCGGCCGCGCCGTCGGGGCAAACGGTAACCTCATGGCCGAGGCGAGGGAGCTCCATCTGCATCAAGTCGCGCAAATGGGCCTCGTCGTCGGCGAAGAGGATTCTCAGGCCACCCTGGTGGGTCTTCTCCATGGGAAAGGTCTCCTCCGTGAGACGCGATCGAAGGGGGGATCAGTTCATCCCCGCCGTCGTTGTGCTTATGTGCTGGCTTGTCCCGGCGACGCGCATTGGGTCAATCTCAGGCGGCGCGATGGTTTTTCGAGGCAACCGAGACGTCGTGAGCAGGGAGTTCCCCGGCCGGTCGAATCGGGAGCCGGACCACAAAGGTCGCCCCTTGCCCCTCGCCAGGGCTAGTCGCCATGATCTCTCCCTGGTGCTGGCTGACAATCCGATGCGTGATCGAAAGCCCCAACCCAGTTCCCTTACCAACCTTGCGTTTGGTAAAGAATGGTTCAAATATATTCTCAAGAACCTCGGGCGACATCCCGCAGCCATCGTCCGCGAAGCTGAGCTCGACCATCCCTTCCGCGTGCTTCGCTTCGATCCGTAAGGTGCCGTTCGGTTCCATCGAGTCGAGCGCGTTGACCACCAGGTTCAGCACCACTTGCTTGAGCTCCTGGCTGTCCACGTGGGCCATCACCGCTTCTCTCGGCTGAAAAACTATTTGCTTCCCACGGTACTTGCCCATGTGCCGGATCATCTCGACCACCCCTTGAATCAGGCTGGCCATATCCGTCCGCTCTCTCTGAATCTCCGCGCACCGCGAAAAATCGAGCAATTTTTCCGTGATGCTTTTACAGCGGAACGCCTCTTCCTGAATCATCCGAAGGTAGTTCTTCACCACCTTCGCATCCGGATTCTCATGCGGGTTGAGCAAGGGATCGATCCGGTTTTCGAGGGCTTCCGAGCAAAAGGCGATGGAGGCCAATGGATTGTTGATTTCATGCGCGACCCCGGCGGCCAGGAATCCGACACCGGCCAGGCGTTCGGAGCGAACGAGCTGGCGGCTTCGTTCATGAACCTGCCGTTCCAGGTCGGCGTAGGTCACGCTGAGGCGCGCGGTCATGTCGTTGAACGCCTCGGCGAGGGCCTGCATCTCGTCGCCCGTCTTCAGGTCAATCTTGTAGTCGAAGCCACCGCGAGCGACCCGACGAACCCCGCGTTGAAGCAGGCGGACGGGGTAGAGAACCCAGCGGTAAAAGAGTACCGAGAGCCCGCAGAGCATTACCAGGACCGCCAGGGCCGAAGTCCAGACGATGATCCGGCTGGTCTGGTAGTGGTTCTTCGACATGACCAGGACCGCGTAATAGTCGCGGTGGAGGATATCAGGGAGCTCCATGACCCGCTGGTTCAGCCGAACCATGGTCGCGGCCAGGAGTGATTCCCCGCTCGCGGTCGATGCCTTATGCAAAGTCTTGGCGTCGGGATGCCGGCTCAGGTAGAGCTTGGTGCCGGGCAAGATCGGCTCCACGGTCTTACCGTCGAGCTCGCTAAGCAGGATGGCGAGGTCGTTATCAATCTGAAAGGCCAGGCCGAGCTCATCGCGACCGTCATCGGCCCGATTCCCTCGGGTGGTGTTTTCCCTGAGCTCCTGGTGATACTTCCGTAAGGCATTCTGGGCCTCGACGACTTTGAGCCGCAGCGTGCGCCGCTCCTGGTCCGTCTTGGCGTCGCGCAGATGCTCGAGCTTGACCACGACCTGGAGCAGGTCCTTGGAAGCCCCTAACTCATGGAGTTGGTCGACCAGTTTCAGGTTGCTGGCATGAAAGGAGTGGAGGCCGAAGATCGACCCGCCCATCAAGGTGAGCATCATGCCGACAACCAAGGTCAAGCCCGCGAACAGTTTGACTCGGATGGGCCAATGAGGCATGGCGACGACCTCCTTGTCGCAAGGCGGACAGATCCTTTGTCCTGGTTTCGGAAGATGTTCGCGGACTATACCAAACTCCCCGAAACCCTTGAAGGGACATCGGCCGGGATTTCCTCAAGAGCATTGAGAGTGAATGCCGACAGCCGGAACAGTCCGCGAAGCCCTTTGGCTCGCTCTCCCTGTTATCTCATGGAGAACAAGGCGTCGAGCGTGCCACCGGAAAAGGCCCAGACCAGCGCGGTGATGAGTCCGATGGAGACGACGGCGCGAAGCCGCGAAACCCCTCGTTCAAAGTGAGCCACGGCCTCGGGCCTCCCTTCCAGGCCTTCCAGGAACTGGATCCGCCGCTCGATGCTCCCATGCCGCCACGATCGCTTCCGCCGTTCAATCCCGTTATGCGCGGCGACCCCGAGTAGCGCGTTGGTGAAGATCCGAATCCCAATGGGGCATGGACCCGTCAGCCCGTTCGATGGGCCTTCGACCTCGTGATGAGGCGGACATTCATGCTGGCCACACGAGACCGACCGGCAGCCGTACACATCGGCCTGCCGCTCGAACCGTCTCGAGAGGAAGCCGAAGACCACGAGGAAATACAACGCGCTCAGAATCAGCACGCCTTCCCCCTCGATGGCAAGCGGAAGGCTGGAATGCAAGACGTTGCCCAACGCCTGTGCCATCCACGCGAGCGATGGGTCGAGCCAGTTGCTCAATAAGGCGAGCACTCCAAAGCTGCCCAGGAAGAAGAAACCAAAGAAGAGCAAGTGCCGGTGAGCAATGTGGCCGATCTCATGGCCGAAGACCGCCGCGATCTCGTCTTCGGATAGGCTCTGGATCATCCCGTCGGTCAAAAGCACGTAACGCAAGCCCGGCAACGAACCGGTCACGCAGGCGTTCACCACGCGGTACTCGGTGTCCCAAACCAGGATATCCGCGCACCGGAATCCGAGCCGTCGGGCCTGATTCTCGAGCCTGGTCCGCAACGCCCCCCGCGGCAAGCTCGACGTCGGCCAGGCAAGCCTGATGAAGTAGGGCGACAGGCAAAGGACCAGCGCGGCCATCGTTAACGCTTCGATGGGGAGTCCCCAACGCCCCGTCAAAAGTCCAGGCCACATCCAGGCGGCCAGGTCGGTCAGCAGGATGTATAGAATCAAGACGGGGAGCACCAGACCGAAACTCTGCCGGGCCCTGCGCCAGACAAAAAGGGCTCGATCGGCGACCCGAGGCCTCCTGGATTCCAGTTCAAACCCATATGCGGGCCGTCGAACGGGGCAGAGCCCCCACCAATAGCTCGCCTGCATCAGCACGAACGGAAGCAGGGTTAACGCGTCTGTTACGAGATGATGAGGACGGCCTCCCATTAGCCCTCGGACCGCTCGAGGCCACTCGTATCGATGAATCACCGCCGCGAACGCGACCAGGCAAAACAGGTCGAGCCCAAGCGCCAAGGCGGAGTAGGCCCGAGGAAACGCGGGAAGCCCTTGTTCCAACTTTCGTTTTTGGAACATGCCCCACCAGCCAAGGCCCCTCGCGAGGACAGCCACCAGCACGACGAAAGCCAGGGTGGCCCGAACCGAATACCAAAGCGCTCCGCCCGTTAGGGGCTGAAGGGGTTGCGACGGCTCCATTCCAAAGGCGAGGAAGAGTGCGAGCAGGAGAAGGTAAGGCATGCTTCCTCAACCGAGGCAAAAAAGAGGAATGGGGGTAGGGAAGTCAGGCTCTTGCCTCGTTCCTTCGCGAGTGCGCTACCTACGCTTGGGATTTATGACGAAGACGGAGCGCCAGAATCAACCGACACCCGCCCTTGCCGACGTCCGGAGCCCGACTCAAGCAAAGAGGGTCGAGCGTGCCAGAACATGGAGCACGAAGCCCTTCATTCTTCAAGCGCTTAGGGGAGAAGACTCCGGCCTGATCCTCACGCAAACCCGCGGGACGGCGAGGGCGTTCGCGTTCCAACTCACGGTGGATTGACGAGCGTGCCGGGATTCTGGATTATGCGGACAGGGCAAGAGAAGAGTCAAGTTCCCCCGCCGGTTTCAGCCTGCTGACTGACCCACCCGAATCTCGATCCAGCGAGCCCCCAGCCGGTCCGATGGCGAGGGGGATTCCCCGGTGTCGTAGGCGGCGGCATCGATCCAGGCGGGGTCGAGGTTCCCTTCCCTGGCGAGGATCTCGCGGACTCGAGTCGCCCGGTCGAGGCTCAAATGCCCAGAAACTCCCCCGGCTTCTTCGCCCAGGCTTGCTTTCTGAACGGAAGGATCAGAGGCTTGAGTTCTGGCAGAGTAACTCGCAACCAGCAAATGAACCTCCGGCTGTTCCACCTCCCGAAGCAAGCTCCCTAACTCTTGCAGAGCCGCCCGGCTGCTGGGCTTGAGCTGGTCGGTCCCTCGTTCAAAGAGCATCTCGGTGGAAAGACAGAGGCTTCCCGTCGCCTCGTCGAAACGAGTCCCCGGCCGCCCTTCGGCGAAGGATTTGAAATGGTTCTCCATGTTGGCGGAGAACGGACTCGAGGAGGATCGGACCAGGCGTTTGATTTTCTCGAAGTCGGAAACGAGCTGGTCGCGCTCTTCCTGGTAGCGATGAACACTCGACAAGAGCTGCTCGTTCTCTTCCGTTTTAATCCGGAGCCTGCGCGCGTCGTCGTCGGCCCGAAGCGAGAGGTCTCGGTTTCGCGCACGAAGACTCAGAACGGAGTCGGTGAGCCTGGCCTTGTCGGCCTCGAGTGTTTGGCTGAGCTTCCGGCAGTCTTCCAACCGCGATCGCGGCACAAAGGAACAGCCGGTTAGGCCAAACAAGAGTAGCCCTGCGACGCATTGGCGATAGGCGGGGCCGATCATCCGTTCCGACTCCTTCCGGGACGTCCGATCCATACGATTTGAACGTGGGACGTGCGTTCGCTTACGTTCGAGACGAGTGCGCCCTTGAATCCTTCCGGCCCTCGATCGATTTGGCTGACGTGCTTCGCCTGAATCGACCACCCGTTCGACCTGCCTGCCAACCTAGCTCGCAGTCAGGTCAAACGGGTTCAGAGACGTTTCTTACCAGTCTTTGCGACTTCGATCAACCTCCGATCAAGCCGGCCAGGGTCTTGACCAGCCCCGAAGCGGGTGAGTTCCCCTGGAACTCGTAGAGGTTCCTAACCAGATCCATCGAAACGAAGAGCAGGAAGAGCATGAAAATGGAGGCCACGCTGAGCATGCCCACCCAGAGTCCGCCCCACTCAGCGGAAGCACCCGCCGGGGTCAGCACGGGGGACGCGGCGGCGGCCCGACTCGCGGACGAAGCGCTCTCGCTTTCACTTTCCACGTCCCAGGCGCTAGCCATCTCGCCGGAGGTGGCGTCCTCGAATCCGTCGTCCTCTTCCTCCTCGTCGAGCAGGGCCGGTCCCATGGCGGTCGCGGCGTTCTGGTCGACGTCGTCCTCGTCGATCGCGAAGACTTCAGAACCGGTATCCGCTTCCTCAAGCTCGAAGTCGCTGGCGGCCTCGAGCTGCATCGTCCGGTCGTCGGCGTCGCCATCGGACGCGAGGGCGTCCACCTCGAAGTCGGTGTCGTCGAAGATGTCCTTCTCCGCGCTGCTGGCCGACGGGGGAGGCGTGGCGGAGAGGGGAGCCTTCGGCTTGCTCGCGGCGGGAGGGACGGTCTTGATATCGTCGCCACTCAAAGGCGCGAGCTCGATCGAGCTGGCTCCCGCGTTGAGCCCGAGGCCCGGAGCCATTTGCAGATTGATCCCGGAATCGCTCGGCCGGGACAGGTTGATGCCCGAGAAGCCAGGGTCGGCCGCGGTCACATCCGAATCGCTCGGCTTGAGCATCGGGGTCGATTCGAATTCGTCGCTCGGCTCATCAAGAGCGCTCAGCTCGAAATCACTTCCCGAATCGGGCTGAAGCGCGTCGATCACGCTCGAGGGGGTCAGCTCGAAGTCGCTATCCGCCTCATCCTCACCGGGCTGGACGGCTTGCACTTCGGCGGAGGAGCCGAAGACCGGGCTTTGGCTAACCGCCGTGTCGTTCGGGCTGGCGATTAGGGACTCGTGGTCCGAGGTATCATCGGCGATCAGGGTCACGTCCGAGTCGCTCGGCGGCTTCACGTCGTGGGGCGAGGCCAGGCGCACGTCGGAATCACTCGGGCGTACGCCCGGGGGGTTGTCGGGGATCAGCCGAACGTCGGAGTCGCCCGGCAGCTTCCCACCGCTGTTGTGCATGCCGATGATGACCGAGCTGGAGGCCGACATCGGGTTCGGCGGCAGGGAGAGATCGTCCAGCAGGATGTCGTGGTCGGACTGGGCGACATCGACGGTGGGCGCTCCCACGCTGGAATCCGCGGCGCCGAGGTTGAACTCTGAGAGATCGAGGTCATCGACCGGCTCGGTCTCGGCCACGGGAAGATCCAGGTCGGAAAGCCTTAGGTCGGCGTCGCTACCGAGGCCTCGGCGACGGGCCAGCTCGTCGATATCGGCAACGCGAAACCGCCACGACCCACCGTCGAGGAATGCGCGGACTTCTCGCTGCTGTGCCTTGGCCTGCAGTTCCTCGGGGCTCATCCCCAGGACGCGGGCGGCTTCTTCAAGGGTATAGAATTGAGCCATGGACGTGCTCCTCGCGGTCGGAGTCGGCCTGGATTGGGCCGCTTTGGATTCGGTTCGCGTTCCTGGTCGGCGTTGAGCTGAGTAGGGATCGCGACGGCGAGGCGAGCACGCCCACGTTTCCCCGGTCCTAACGACCCGGCTGTCCCAAAGTCTTGATCATCGACTCGACTGCGGGAACATTCGGGGTTGCGTTATTATACTCACTCAACTGGAGGTCCCATTGGTACTGCCGGCACCCTTCAAGCTTGATGGCTCCCTTGGTATTGGCTGGGTCGATCCGATAGACAGCAAAGGCGCGGGCCTTGGTATCCACAAGATAGAGGAGTTGCGAAGTTCCAAGGTTGGTTGTACTTGATGTGGCAAATGCAATGGTCCCTTGCCCATCCGCCCCGCCCTGAGGATTCATTCGAGGCCGTTCCGCCCCTGGAACCCCTTGAGCCACTGCCAACGGTCCTCGCACCGCCCCAAACACCCCCATGATCGCCAGTCCGAGTATCAGTCCAGGCAAACCATATCGCAGCACACCATTCCAACGACTCAATGGCGCCATCTCATCCCCTCCTTGAATGAACCCATGCCACCCCATCCTCAAGGCAGCCGTTCAACCTGGACGTTCGATCTCGGATCTTGATGCAATCGTAAGGGTAAATTGACCAGTCCAATCTACTCGTGCAGATTACCGGCAACTACCAGACTTGTCCAGTTTACCATATCCAAAACGAGCAAAACGAAAAGTCTGAAAATCGACGACGAGGTGGGGAAAGAAATAACCGGGCAAGTCTTTTCAATACTTATAATTTTACGGACTTCAGGATGGGCTGCAAGTCCAAGCCTGATTCTGTTCAGACATTCAGTTTTTCCTGAAACGAAACTCCGTGAAGCTGGTCGAAGAGAACCTTGACGCCCAGAAGCCACTGGCCATGAGTCGTGGGGAAAATTGTTTGACTTTGCTTGAAACGACCCTCACTGTTCGAGTATGGTTCACAAAAGAGAACCCCTTTTGATTGATTGAGACGGGAACTCGATAGAACCCGTCTGAACCCCCCGCGCTGTTGTACCGACCGCGTGACCGCGATCAGCAAGTAGCGCGACACTCTCGCCTCGGTTTCGGAATTCGACGACGAGGAGCGATCGATGCACGCTCGAATGACCTTACGGCTCATGGCGCTGATGGTCTCAGCGTTGTTGGCCTTTCAGGCGGAGACCTCGGTCGCGGCCGATGACCCGGCCAACCTGATCGGGAATCCCGCCCAGCTCGCCATTGAGCCGGCCAACGTACTGCTCCAGGGGCGCCGAGCGACCAGCCAGCTCATCGTCTCGGCGACTTACGCCGATGGGACGGTTCGAGACCTGAGCCGAGCCCTGGAATGGACGAGCCTGAACCCCGAAATCGCCACCGTCAACGCCAAAGGACGGGTTGTTCCCGTTGGCAACGGCTCCGCTCGGATCGTCGCTCGTCGAGGCAGCGTCGAGGTCTCATCGACCGTCCAGGTCCAGAATATGGATCAACCCGCGCCGGTCAGTTTTCGTCGAGACGTGGTCCCGGTCCTCAGCCAGGCGGGCTGCAACATGGGCGCGTGCCACGGTACGCCCACGGGGAAGGGGGGGTTCAAGCTGAGCCTTCGTGGGTATCTGCCCGGCCAGGACTTCTTCACCTTGACCCGGGAAGCCGGGGGACGACGAATCAACCCGCTCGCGGCCGACACCAGCCTGGTGCTCCGCAAGCCCTTGGGCGAAGTGGACCATGAGGGGGGCTTGCGGCTCGTCCGCGGAACGAAGTCACACGAACTGCTCCGCGACTGGATCCACGAAGGGGCCAAGGACGACCCCGATGCCGTGGCCGCGGTCAAGCTTGAGATCCTTCCCTCCGCCCGGGTGATCCACGACGTGGCCAAGACCCAGCAGACCGTGGCCCGCGTTCACCTGGCCAATGGGACCGTCCGGGACGTCACCCCGATCTGCTACTACAACTCTTCCAACCCCGAAATCGCCGACGTGGACGCGGATGGGTTCGTCACCTTCAAGTCGCGCGGGGAGGTGGCGATCATCGCGCACTACCTCGACCTGGTGGCGATCGTGCGGCTGACCCACCTCGTGGATGTGCCCGGCTTCAAGGTGGCCGAGGTTCCCACCGACAATGTCATCGACAAAGCGGTCTTCGCCAAGTTGAACCGGATGCGCATCAGTCCTTCCGAAAGCTGCACCGACCGGGAGTTCATCAGGCGCGTCTCGCTCGATGCCATCGGCGTCTTGCCGACCCCCGAAGAAGTCAACGCGTTCCTGGCCGACGAGTCCCCCGATCGACGGGCCCACCTGATCGATCGCCTCCTGGCGCGTCCCGAGTTCCATGACTTCTGGACCTTGAAGTTCGCCGACATCCTCCGCGCCAACGGCCGCCTGATTCAGACCAAGGGGACCTTCGGTTTTAACCGCTGGATCCGGGCCAACCTGGAACAGAACGTGCCAATGGACCAGTTCGTTCGCGAGCTTCTCACGGCCGATGGATCCTCGTTCCAGAATCCGCCCGCGAACTACTACCGGATCAGCCGAGACCCGGAGAACTCGACCGAAACCACCGCTCAGCTCTTCCTGGGCGTGCGCATCCAGTGCGCCAAATGCCACAACCATCCGTTCGAGAAGTGGACGCAGGACGATTACTACGGCTTCGCGGCGTTCTTCTCCCGAGTGCGCCAGAAGAAGGGGGCGAGCCCCGAGGACGAGGTGATTTTCAGCGCGTCGGCCGGCGAAGTCACGCAGCCGAGCACCGGACAGGTCATGAAGCCCAAGGCGCTGGGAGGGCCGGTCCTCGAAGACCCCGCCGAACACGATCGGCGCAAGGCGCTGGCCACCTGGCTCACGGGTCCCTCTAACCCGTTCTTCGCCAAGAGCCTGACTAATCGCGTTTGGTATCATCTGATGGGTCGAGGAATCGTGGAACCGGTGGATGACTTCCGGGACTCGAACCCCGCCTGCAATGATGAGCTGCTCGACGACCTGTCCGCCCAGTTCGTCCAATCCAACTTCGACCTCAAAGCGCTGATCCGATCGATCCTGAACAGTCGGACTTACCAGCTCAGCGCCCACGCCAACGAGCTCAACGAGGCGGATTCGCTCTACTTCTCCCACGCCTTCACCAAGCTCTTGCCCGCCGAAGTGCTCCTGGACGCGATCTCGACCGTGACCGCGTCCGCCAGTAAGTTCGACAACCTACCCGTCGGGTTCCGCGCCACGCAGATTCCCGACGGAAAGATGGAGAATCCCTTCCTCAAAACCTTCGGCCGACCCGCTCGCGAGCTGGCTTGCGAATGCGAGCGGGAAAGCGATTCCAACCTCTCCCAGGCTCTTCAACTCATTGGCGGGGCCACGGTCAACGGTAAGCTCCGCGACGACGCTGGGCGTATGGCCACACTCGCCAAGAGCGACAAGTCGCCCGAGCAGATCGTCCAGGCGTTGTATTCCATTGCCCTCTCCCGAGAGCCAAACGCCACCGAGATGGCCGCCGCCACCAAGCACCTGGCAGGGGCGACCGACCGGCGGCAGGCGGTGGAAGACCTTGGATGGGTTCTGATTAACTCAAAAGAATTCTTGTTCAGGCATTGATCAACCTCCGGATTGGCTCCTCTCGATCGTTCGGATGCACTTCGACGAGAGGGAAGGGCTCAATTCGGGTGATGGAACAAGACCCGGCCCCTTGGGAAGGAAGCGTGGCAAGCCGCCACGCTTCCTTCTTTTATTTCGCCAATCGCTCCGAACGGGCGGTTACGATTTTTTCTTTTTCTTAACAAGCCCGAAGCGCAAGCGAGTGAATCTCTTTGTAATATACAGACCAATGCATCATTATTAAACAAAATCACCGAGTCGATTGATTAACTCGCCGGTACTTCCCGATCGTGAAATTCGATTCACTCGCTCGCGCTTCGGGCTTGTAAGAAGACCATCGCTCGCTGGTGCTTCGAGTTGGCGCGGAAATACTTGAGTCCTGACGGTCAGCGAGATGGGGAGTTAGTTCTAGGGGGAGGTGCGAACGCATCGTCTTGAAAGAAACCCTGCCGTCATCACCGTGACGATAGGGGAGGGCCGTGAGCCGTTTCCCGGCAAGATCCGCCAGCAAGGTTCAGACATTCACCTGGCCTTGATGCATCAACTTATTATTGTCGGCGGAGTCCTCACACTGGCATTGCCTTTTTTCGAGATTTGGCCAAAAATGCCGCCGCTTTGAGACCGGCACGGGTGACAAGGCACTTGGCCCATGAAGGGCCGGGTTCACGGCAGAGGCAAGGAGGCGAATGCCGATGGCACGCTGGTTCGTAGACCGTTCGCCACAACAAGGGATCCCCTCAGTTAGCCTTCGGCGGCTCCTCCCGGATGCCCGGTTCGTGGGATGCCGAGACTGGGAGGTGTCGGGGTGTACGTCGGATAGTCGCCGGCTCGACCCTGGCCAGTTGTTCGTCGCGGTGCGAGGGAACCGCCACGACGGGCATGAGTTCATTCAGCAGGCCCTCGAGCGGGGCGCGGCGGGGGTGGTCGTCGAACGGCCTTGCCCGGAAGCGGGGAGGCTCCAGGTGGTGGTTCCCGATTCGCGAGCCGCGCTGGGCCGACTTTGTCAGGCTCTGGCGGGGGAGCCTTCAAGGCAACTTTCGATCCTTGGGGTCACGGGCACCTGCGGCCGCAACCTAACCAGCGCATTGATCCGCGCGATCTTCGAAGCGACCGGCGTCCGGTTCGGCATGGTCGGCTCGCTTGGCTGGTCGGACGGGGTTACCCACCGCCCTTCGTCCGACTCGTTCCCGGGCGCGGAGGGCCTGGCGGCGATGCTCTCGGCCATGGTCGAGCGAGGGTGCCAGGGAGGTGTGCTCGAGGTTCCCTCCTCAACACTCGAACGTCGAGACCTGGAAGGACTCGAGCTGGACACGGCGGTGGTAACGGACATCGGCGAATTGAGCCGCGAAGATCCGCGGACCCTCGTCAATCGCCGCAAGTCCAAGGCGCGTCTGTTCCGCCAGATCATCCCCGGGGGGACCGCCGTGGTAAACGTCGACGATCCCAACTCGGCACTTCTCGGCTCCGTCAACCTCGAAGCTCGCTTCGTCACCTTCGGCCTCACTCAGCCCGCCGACGTCTCGGCGGTGATCGACCGAATGGACGAGCATGGCTCTCGGTTTTATCTGCGCGGGTTCCATCGCGAGGCGCTGGTTCAGACCAGCCTGATCGGCCCGGCCCAAATTTCCCAGGCACTGGCCGCGGCCGCGGTGGCCTGGTCTCACGGCCTCCCCCTGGAAGCCGTGGTCTCCGGCCTCGAAACCACCCATCGGACCCAAGGGGAGCTCGAGCCCGTCCTTGAGGGGCAAGACTTTGGAGTCTGGGTGGATCGAGCGCGAACTGGCCTGGAACTCAAGCAAACGCTCGCCACCTTGAAGGCCATCGGAACAGGCCGAATTCACTGTGTCTTTGGCGCGGAGGGGCTCCAACCCCGGAGCGAGCGGCACGCACTCGCGGCCGCCGCCGAAGCCGGCGCGGACCGGGTGACCCTGACAACGGACAATCCCCGCACCGAAGATGTGAACCAGATCATGGATGAGCTACTCGCCGGCTTCCACCACCCGGGCCGGGTGAGGATCGAGTTGGATCGACGCCTCGCGATCGAGGCGGCCCTATCCGACGCGCAGCCAGGCGACTCGGTCCTGATCGCGGGGAAGGGGGCCCGAACCTTCCAGATCCTCGCAAGTCGCGCATTCCCCTTCGACGACCGGGAAGTCGCCGCGACCTGGCTCCGCGGCGCGGGCCGAGCACTTAGCAGGATCAGACGCTATTCCGCCTGACCCTCACCACAAGTAAACCTTTCACTCGATCCTGCCAGCGTTCCCACCACACCAGCGGTTTATTCCCAAAGTCTCTAGAGCAGGGGGGCTCAACCTCTTCGGCCCCCCGCTTGCTTCCCCAACTTCCGCCTGCCCACCGCATACTTCATCCGGAAGTCCTTCAATCTAGGCAGACAAATATATCTTGCTAGGCGGTACTCATCTAATAAACGCCCGGTGTCCGTCATCGACACGATGTTAAGTCAAAGGTTCAAGCCTGCCACAAAGCTACCGGGGGGTGCCTTCCCTCACGGGCTTCGACCAAATACGAGTCAGGCGGCAAAGAATAAGAATGCCCCAACGAGCCTGGAGAAAACGCCTATGTCACTCGCTTCCTCCTACCGAGTTGGCTTCTTTCCAAAGTGGTTCGACCAGGCAGTCCTTGGACTCGTACTTGGTGGCTCCACAGCCTTCTGGCTACACAGTGCGGACCCTCTCAAAGTTATGGACTTCCCCCTGCCATTGGGAGCTGACTTCGCCCAATATCAAGCCGCTTATGATCATTGGAAGTGGAGTGCTCGTGTCATCATTGGGCAAGCCGTGATGACCTTCATCCCCATTCTGGTCTCCGGGACGGTTGGGATATTCGCGTATCGTTCTCTCCCATCATCAATCCCCGCCGCCCTGCTACGGATGATAGGGGTTACTTCGTTCCTCTCCCTGATTTCAACGGTCGGGTTGCCGATAATCGATTATGCCCTCAGCACCGGCGAGTCAAGCGACATTCAAACTCCACTTACCATGCTTGCCTTCGTACTACTATGTATCACTCTAGCGTCACCACTCACATCGGCGATAATACATCGCCGATCGCAGGAAGGACATGCTCCGGTGGAGATCACGAGATAGACGGCCGAGATTCGCCACCCAAAAGATCAAAGCGGAAAGGCAAAACTAGCATCATCCAACAACATCTACATGATTTTCGTTTTGACTTCATAATGTCAAGTGTCGTCTGATCACCGCATTCATGCCCAAATTAACATCCTCCCTCCCAAATTCCCGGCACTTTGGTATCACTCCGCTCGGACTCGATCAGAGAGGTGACACCTAGCAAGTTGCCTGCCACGCTTCAGATCACGGGCAATAACAGTTGCCCGGCATTCTGCCAACATGAAGATTGCATGAAATCACGATTTTCTGTTGAAACGGGATCGCCCCAATTGCTACCATTTGGATCACCTGCACGAGAGTGCATACAGAAGATCGATTATTTATTCATGACCGAATTTAAGACTATACACCAGATCCAATTTCCTCATTACATTTGAGCAAGCATCAACTCGTATTGGAGTCCGCCAGAAATGAGGATAAAGTCTCGATATCGTGGATTCACGTTGATCGAAGTTCTTGTAGTCATCTCAATTATCGGCTTACTTTTGTCCATTTTGATACCTGCTGTCCAGAGCGCTCGGGCCGCGGCCTGGCGAGCTCAGTGCGCAAACAATCTAAAACAAATTGGCCTGGCGATGCATAACTACCATTCAATCTACAATGTTTTTCCTCCGGCTATAACGGCTCGACATTTTTCACCATTCATACCACTTTTGCCACATCTTGAACTGAACACCCTCTACAACTCATTAAATATCAACGCACATGGAACTGACGTGTACGGCCAGAACTACACCATTGCGACAACACAATTGTCGTTATTCCTTTGCCCCGCGGACGGACACACTGGAGGCATCGGCGGAGGGAAGGGCTCCGGGACAAATTACGCAGGATGCGCGGGGACTCCTTCCAAGTCACACAATCGCGCAACGGGTTATTCGATATCCTCCCTCGTTCCCTTTCCGCGATTACTGATGGATCGGGACAGACAGCCGCATTTTCAGAATGGGTTACAGGCTACGTCAGCACGTCACACCCGGGTCACGACCCAAGACGGTTCACATTTCTCACTGCGGAATTGGCCAAACCTACTCAACTCAAATTGTTCGTGGACGCGTGCAAAACCGCAGATACAAAATCAAACAAATACAACGGCCGTTCCAAGGGAGTACGATGGATTGATTCTGGCGAAGGCAGGAGTCTTTACAATCATACCCTGCCGATCAACAGCAACACTTGCATAAACGACTCGTGGGTTCGAGAGGGTGCATGGACGGCCGGCAGTTACCACCCAGGCATTACAAATGTTCTCTTTGTGGATGGGCACACACAGTCCGTGAAAGAGACTGTGAATCTTCAAGTCTGGAGAGCGTCCAGTACCTGTAGTGGCGGCGAAGCAATCGACACGTCGAACCTTTGATCTTGATGTGTTGAACAATCAGCCGGTTTTCACAAGTGGGCCACCCGGATTGTTTTGCAGGCTGGTCGTCGAGCGGTTCAGATAGCCGACCCAGGAGGGGGCCGCTAGGAAGAAGTAACGTGTGGCGCGGAAGGTCGCGTTCTGGGAGGCTGACCGGACCAGGGCTCTGGTGAAGTTCGACTGTCAACTCTCGACGGCGGATGCCCGGGTCACGCTAAAGCAGCCGCACCCTGTTCCGGAATCCACCAGTTCAAGTGTGGTGGACCACTCACCGGGCAACCCGCATTGATCCACGGAGAGATTCAGACCAAAGGTCGCCTTTCTCGGAAGTGTGGGTATCTTGCCTGCTCTTCGTCTTTCCTAATTGCGGACGAGACGCCCGCGCTCCCAGGGAAAGATGTCTCGTGGACCGCGATTCAATCCAGGTGTTCCATTAGTCACGAGCATCGGCGGGAAGCTTGAGGACCTGGCCGCTCACAAGCGGTTGACGGTATTCATCCAGCACGTCCCGATTCAGCTCGAAGATTTCCTTGTCCCGGCGCGGGTCGCCAAGCTGGTCGCGCGCGATGCTCCGGAGCGTCTCATAGGGTCGCACCCGGTAACGAGGACCCGAGGCGACTGGGCGACGGTCGGGGGATGGGTCGATTGCGAAGGAATCATCCTGGGCTCGAGCAAGTTCTCGCTGGCGTCTCAAGGTCGAATGATCGATCGGCAATAGAACCTCGGCTTCACCGGATTCGGGAACGCGTTCTTCCCCCCCCATCGTGGAATTCGAAGCCCGACGCACGGGAGAGTCGGGTGCCTGGTCCGCCCCGGATCGCGCGACCCGAGCAGGCTGGATCATGGTTGGATCAAGCTTGTCCGGGGGAGGGATGACAATCACCTGCCCAACCCTCAAGCGTTCGGGGGCGGACACGGTATGCTTGTTGGCCTTCCAGAGCGACATGTAATATCGCCCCGAACCGTAATAATCCTGTGAAATTGTGTAGAAATTCTCACCACTTTTGACGACATGAATCTCTTGTTCGAGCCGATCCTCCCCGGGCGGAGGCGTCTCCGTGGCGGAGTCGGACCGCGAGAGACCCGAGGAGACGGAGGACGAGGTCGCCGCGGAAGATCCAGCGTCCGTTGCGAAGGTGCGGCCACCCAAAATACCTTTCTTGCCGAGGGTGGGGAGGAGGACTCCTTCACCGGGCTTGAGGCTGGGAGGTGGCGATGGCGTGATGATCGGCGCATCCCCCGTTGGGGCCGCGTCAAACGAAGGAAGTTCGTTCGGGCGGACTGGCGCCGCGGCTCCAGGCGATGTCATCTCGGCCTCAGGCTCAGGCTGAGGCTGAGGCTGAGGCGAACTTTGCTGGTCCAGGTTCAGGTTGGACGCCGGTGCGGGCCCGGTTTCTGCCCCCCCCTGCGCGGGGCTGGGTTCAGCGGCCGGAGCTGGCTGAGGCTCGGGTAAGGCCATTCCGCCGGGTCCCTCTTCCAACGGGGAAGACGCGGGGGAAGGCAAGGAGGGGTCTTCCGTTGGCGAGCCCGACGGAATCTCAGGCGTTGCCTGGGGCTGGCCGGTTCCCGGCGATTGCATCAGGGCGTCAAGATCTCCAGGGCCAGTCGGCTTGGCACCCACGGGGTCCGGCAAGCCAAGAGAGCCCGCTGATCCAGCGTCGGCCGAAGGTCCAGGCTCTGGCGAGGGGAGCGTGGCCGCGGGTTGAGCTGCCTCACCGATTGGGGGCAGTCCATCCTGAGCGGATGGTGCCGGCAGTTCCGAGGGGAGAGCTCCCAGGCCCTTGTCCGGAAGACCCGCCGCTCCGGGAGAACCACCTGGCATCAGGCCACCAGCCCCCAGCGCGGGAGTGGGCAAGGAGGGATCTTCCTCCTTCTCTTGGGAGGGCTCGGCAGTTCCCGCCGTATCGACCACGCCGGGGAGTTCGGCGGGAAGGTCGACCTGGTTATCCCCAGCGGAAGCTCCCGCTTCCACGGGGCCTGGCTTGGGCTGTTCCGAGTTGGACGGACCGCTCAGGGTCGAACTCCCTGGCATGTCATCCAGGTTCGTGGTTGCGACCGGATCCGGCAATGGAGGATTCCCATCCAGCGGAGACTTCGGTAGTGGGAGGTCCTGCTGGGCTGATCCTGCTTCGGGTCCCGCTCCTAGCGAGGAGGGGAGGGGTGTCACATCCTCAATTCCCGCGACGGCATCACCGGAAGCCGGTTTCTCAGCCTCCTGCTCCTTGTTGACCTCGGGTAGAGCTTCCACCGTTGCCGGCTCGGTGCGATCCTCGAGCTTCGGCTCTTCAGGTATGGGGGGGGAGTCAGGCTTGGACGCACCTTCCTTTTTGGAGTCGGCGGCTGCGACCTTCTTAGACTTCTTCTTCCCCGACTTCTTGGAGTCGTCGTTATCCTTCGCCGCGGTGTTCGGACCTGGAACTTTCAAGGAAGGGGGGCCACTTCCCTTCATTCCAGATCCACCCCACTTATTGAGCAGGAGGGCGGTGATCAAAATGACAAACGAAAGAAGCGCGGCGAGCCCGAAGCGCGTTTCCCGCTTAAGACGAGAAACACCCCTAACTCGCCCTTTCGCGCTAGGTATACGTGGCTTCTTTCCCTCAGTCGGCGTGGGATCAGCGTCGAGGGCATCGGAGTTGGTGTTGGGCTCCTCAACAGCCACCGGGGCCGAACCTTGCATGGGATCGGTATACGGCTCAGGTGTTACACCCATCTCAACCTGGAAGTCTTGTTCACTCATTGATCGCCCCTCCTCCGATCCGCGTAACGGTTGGGCGGGTTCTCTGGTTCATCCGTGTCGAGAACGCGTTCGGCGACTCTCAGTTTCGCGCTTCGAGCGCGGGGGTTCTCGCGAATTTCCTGCTCGCTGGCCATGACAGGCTTGCGAGTGAGCACCATCAGGGCCGGCTCGTCCCGGAACGCGTGTTTCACGCGTCGGTCTTCCAGCGAGTGGAAGCTAATGACCGCGACGCGTCCGCCAGGCCGCAGCAAGTCCGGGAGTTGTTCAAGGATCGTATCGAGGTGGTCCAGCTCCTGGTTGACCCCAATCCGAAGCGCCTGGAAGACACGGGTGGAGGGGTCGATCGGCCCCCATTTCCCCGGAATACTCTTGCGAATGATCTCCGCGAGGCGGCCGGTCGTCTCGATTCGTACGATCTTCCGGGCCTCCACGATTCTTCGAGCGACCCGGCGGCTGTGCCGCTCTTCGCCATACTCAAAGAATAAGTTGGCAAGATCCTGTTCATTCCAGGTATTGACGATTTCCGCCGCCGTGAGTCTGGCGTTGGGGTCGTACCTCATGTCGAGCGGACCATCCACCGAGAAGCTAAACCCGCGCTCCGACCAGGCCAGTTGATCTGAAGAGAGCCCCAGGTCGAGCACGATTCCATCCACCCCCTCGATCTCGCGTTCCTCGAGCACCTCGGCCAGGTCGCTATAAGGGGCCTGTACCAGGGAGACGGGCAAGCCGCTTGTGGCCTTACCCGCCAGAGCCAGCATCTCGGGGTCGCGATCCATGCCGATGACCCGTCCGCTTGGGGCCACTGCACGCGCCAAGGCCGCGGCGTGCCCCCCGGCACCGACCGTGCCATCCACGATCAATAACCCGTCACGAGGGTTAAGCCAGTGGACCACCTCGTCTAGGAGGACCGACCGATGAACCGGTTCTGGCGAATTTTGCTGGAAATTCACAGCCGACTCGTCGATGAGAGATGACTGTTGAAGCGATCGGCCGGAATCACACGATCCGGTTGCCGAATCTAACGAGGCTGAATATCCTGTCAAGTCCGGACGCAACGACTTCGCTCCGCAATTGACGGAACTCCGCCCATCGATTTATCGGTCAAGCCCCAGCGATCACTCCAGCGTAAACACCTCGTACCGGGTCTGACGCGAACCTTCGGTTCGCTTACGTGCGCGGCCTTCACTCCCAGCTGCTCGATGAGGGACACATAGCTCCAACTTCAAAATCCGGCGAACGCCCCTTCTCCAATGGGTCGGATTTAAAAAGGATTGATCGAAAACTATATTAATGGGACAAGCCTTGGTCCAAGGCAGGATCGAGGCAGCTCGCCCTTCTATTCGCCTACGAATCACATGCTCTTATGACTTCTGCTTGATCCAGGTTTCTGAAGAGTCAATCAAATTCAATACACGAACTACAATAAAAACACGCTACACTGGTGAGGTGAGCGAGACGAGCGGCGCGACGATGAGCTGCTTTGAGATTCCGAACGGGAGCGATTCAGTGATCGGTACCACCCTGAACCAACGTTTTTTGCTCGAGGTGGAGCTGGGCCGTGGGGGCATGGGTGCGGTTTATCGAGCGACGGACCAGGTTCTCGAACGTCGTGTCGCCATCAAGGTCTTGAAGGAGCAAAATAGCGAAGAGGTCACGAAACGGATTCGCCTCGAAGCTCAGATTCTGGCCCGATTGCTCCATGACAATGTCGTCCGACTTTATGATTTCGGAGAGGCCAACGGAACCTGGTTCCTCGTCATGGAGGAAGTGGACGGTACCAGCTACCTGAAGCGCTGGCGGAAGGTGAGCCTGGCCGAGCGGCTCCGCATCTTGGCCGGCGTCGCGGAGGCCCTGGACTATTCGCACCACCAGGGGGTGATTCACCGCGACCTGAAGCCTGGGAACGTTCTGCTGACCGCGAGCGACCAGCCCAAGCTTTCCGACTTCGGGCTCTCCGTCATCGCCGAACACGCCACCGAATCCGGCCCCATTCGCGGTACACCCCACTACATGAGCCCCGAGCAGGCTAGCGGTGCGCGGCTCGACTACCGCACCGATCTTTACTCGCTCGGCGTGATGCTCTATGAGAACGCGGTCGGCTCGGCGCCGTTCTCGGGACAATCGTTGTCGGTCATCGCTCAGCATGTCAACAAGGCCCCGGACCGTCCCCGCGAGCGGAACCGTGACGTCAGTGTTGAGTTGGAAGACCTGATTCTCAAGCTCCTTGCCAAGAATCCCGAAAAACGTCCGGGCTCGGGCTCCGAAGTGGCGCGGCTGATCCGAGCCGAGCTCGATCGTGAGCTGGCCCGCGCGGGGAGTTCGGGAAGCGTCGCACAGGTTGGGCTGAGTTCGCTTGATCGAGCGACACTGGAAGCCGGACATTCCTCACTCGACATGGAGGAGACCAGGCCCTTCACGCCGGCCACCGATCACCAACGTCCCGTGTCGATGATCATTTCGGGCCCGGCCCAGGCTGAACCGACCGTGAGTGGTGGCACCGCCTCGCTATTGAAGGCCGAAACACCAAGCGCGGCTCCGCCGATCGCGCGGAACATGCTCGACAAGATCCTGGCCGAGCCCATCGCGCTCACGGCGGAGGAACGCTACCTCTGTGGGCACTACCTGGCCTTTCTGCTCGGAGGCTCCCGGCGCAAGGGGCTGTTCCTTCGCCGCCCGCTCGATCCGCTCAACGCCGATCGTGCCCGTCTTCTCCTCGCCATGACCTGGCTCGGCGCGGCGGGCCTTTCCAAGGACACGATCGACCAGGCGGCCGAGCTTCTGGAAACGCAGCCCGACGTTCGCCCATCACTCAGCCCTATCGTGGTCGCCAAGTACCTTCAGAGCCGCGATTCTCCCGCCAAAACGAAGAAGTTCCGCCAGGCCAGAAAGCAGCTCCTCGCCGCCAGTCCTTACGCTCAGGAACATCTCAAGGATGATCAGGGTTTGCTTAACCCTGGATTGATGCCCGCCGCACTCAGCGACCTGAACCGCGTTGCGCCCGAGCGGACCGAGGTGGACGACGACCTGGTTAATCGCTGGAATGCCATCGCCCAGGTCTGGCGCGATGACGCGGCCTTCCGCAACTCGGTGCTTCACTACGCCACGAGCCACGCAAACCGAGACCCCGCCAGCATTGATCTTTGGCCCGAAGTCGTTTACCCGTTAATTGAACGCGTTCGATGGCAGCGGCAGACTCGGTCGCGCACCGAGGCCCTCTGGGACAACCTCTGTGCTCATCTGCTTCGCCGGCCCGACGCCGGCACCCGGCTCGACCGAGCGTTCCAGCAAGCCGTGCCCAAGCAGGTGGTGGTTCGCCTCGACGCGGAGCTCGACTCATTCGAGGACGAGCCGAGCATCGACATGGACCAAGGCATTGCTTCCCCCCGGCAGAGCGAGCCGTTCTCCGCTCATTCAGCTTACGGCAAGGTTGACCTCGACGAGCTCGTCTCCGATCAACGTCAAGGACACAACGGTCTGGTAAGACTGGCGAAGGAAGATCCGTACCGATTCGACTTCAAGCAGCTTCGCGCACTCTGGCAGGAAGCGATCCTCGCCCTTCGGACCTCTCGATCGGGCAAGTCGTCCCATCAGTTCGTTCCGATTGGCCCGTACCGGCTCGTGGTGGTCGCTTCGGTGCGCGGCCGCTCCGCGGGGCAGGTTGCGATCCAGGGAATGCCGAACAAGCAGATCGAGATGCTCACGCCGTCCATGCGCACGAGTCGATGGTCTAGCCCCACCATCGTCGCCGTGTGGATCTACCAGGACCAAAGCATGGTCCTGGCCTACCAAAGCTTCAAGAAGACTTTTAGCTATATTCTCTGGCACGCGCCCAATAGCCAGCAATTGAATTTCGAGGAGAGCGAAGCCCTACGCAACACGCTTCAGCATCTCTCCATGCAAGAACCCGATCAGCTCGAACACGTGCTGACCAGACGATTCCGGCCCCATCATCCCGTCTGAATGGAAATGCGCGGGATCAGTCGAAAAGGGGGCATCGCCCTCCAGAGCGGTTCACGCTCGGATGACATGCGAATTGGGAAAAATCGACCGGCGCGAAGCCTGACCAAACCGACGCCGGCTTGATCACTTGCTAAATCGTAGGGTGCGTCAAGTCCGCGCGGGCGCACCATACTGGGTCGAAGCCACGAGCGAAGTAAAGCATGTGAGGCCTCCCGCGAAGGTGGCTCAGGTCGCGCCCATGTCGGCCATTCCCAAGGTGCTACGAAGCTGGGAGCGCTCGTCCTCGCTCCCAGGACAAGAGGTCTTGACGGATCGACGCGGTCTGCATCTCAATCCAGGCGTCCTACAAGTGCGAGGAAGAAGGGGATCAGTATTTGCGAACGACGCCGACGAGAATCCCGAGGATCTCCACGTTATCGCGGTAGATCGGTTTCATGGTCTTGTTCGCGGGTTCGAGTCGGACCCGGTTTCGCTCTCGGTAGAACTTCTTGAGCGTGGCCTCTCCTTCGTCGTCCATCACGGCGACGATCTGGCCATCGCGTGCATGATCCTGGCGCTTGATGACAACATAGTCGCCATCGGCGATATGTTCTTCGATCATCGAGTTCCCCTGAACACGCAGGGCGAACTTATCATCAGCCCCTTCCCACTCCTCGAAACCAAGCTCTTCGTCCTGCTCAATCGCCTCGATCGGCTGGCCCGCGGCGATCCGGCCGATCAGCTTCAGACCGCTCGGGGCGGGCGAAGTCGTTGGGTCATCCAGGAGTTGAATCGCGCGCGACATGTTGGGCTCGCGATGAATCAGCCCTTTCTTCTGGAGCGCTTTGAGGTGGCACATCACCCCGTTGGGGCTCTTGATCTGGAAATGGACTCCAATTTCGCGGACCGTCGGCCCGTAACCCCGTCCCTGGATTTTGCTGCGTATGAAGCTATAAATCTCGCGCTGTCGTGTCGTCAGCATATCGAGGTCGGCCATGAGGAAGCTCCGAGGTCGGAAGTTGACTCGAACTGAGGCCCATGACCGCCCTACGAACGGACGATCACCAACTGACCCTTTGATTGCTAATGTACACAGGTCGTCTAGCGCACGCGAGAACATTTTCTTCGAAAATCTGGAGTTCCACCGAAACGGGTGGTAGATGAGAGGGGGTCGAATGGGGAGAATGCCCCTTTTTCTTCTGGTTTTGTCCGGGCACGCCTCGTTCTTGGGGCCGGAGGTCCGGGCGAATGCGTTTTGAGTGGGAGCTTTACTCGTGACTGCGCCGATTCGCGTTCTCGCCTTGCATGCTCATCCCGACGATATTGAGTTTCAATGTGCCGGAACGCTGGCGTTGCTCCGTCGGGCGGGCCATCACGTCATCATGGCGACGATGACCCCCGGAGACTGCGGCAGTGCCGAGCACGACTCCGAGACGATCGCCGAGATCAGACGCGGGGAGAATCTCGCCTCGGCCCGATTGATCGAGGCCGAGGCCCATTGTCTTGAGTTCCGCGACCTGGCCATCTTTAACGACGACCCTTCGCGCCGGCGTGTCACCGAGTTCCTGCGCAAGGTTCGGCCGGACGTGATCTTGACGGCCCCTCCCATCGACTATCTCTGCGACCACGAGATGACGAGCCTGCTCGTCCGCGATGCCTGCTTCACCGCGCCGATCCCGAATTACGTCACTCAGCAGTGGGAGCCCGCTCCCCCCTTGCCGAAGATTCCTCACCTGTACTACGTCGATGCGCTCGAAGGAGGGGATCGCGACGGCCGTCCTCAGCCCGTCGACTTCCTGGTGGATGTGAGCTCGGTCTTCGAGACCAAGCGCGAGATGCTCGCCTGCCACGCCAGCCAGCGCAACTGGCTCCTCCGCCAGCATGGCATCGACGAGTACCTGGATAGCCAGCAGAAGTGGGGGGCCCACCGAGGGTCGGAGATTGGCGTGGAGCAGGCCGAGGGGTTCCGCCAGTATCTCGGCCACGCGTACCCGCACGACAATCTCTTACTGGAGTTGCTCGGGCAGGATGGCCGAGGCGGCCGCTCGGTCAAGGCGTGAGGTAGCCGATCAACTGGGCCAGCACGCTCCGCAGGTCACGCCGATGGACAATTCGATCGATAAAACCGTGATCAAGCAAGAACTCGCTGGTTTGAAAGCCAGTCGGTAATTGCACGCGGACGGTCTGGGCGATCACCTTCGGACCCGCGAATCCGATCAGGGCCTTGGGTTCGGCCAGAATGATGTCTCCCAGCGAGGCGAAGCTGGCCGCCACCCCTCCCATGGTGGGGTGGGTGAGGACGCTGATGAAAAGCCCCCCCGCGGCGTGATGCCGAGCGAGCGCCGCGGACACCTTCGCCATTTGCATCAGCGAGAGGATCCCCTCGTGCATGCGGGCTCCCCCTCCCGAGCCTGAGACGATGACCAGGGGGAGGTTCTGCCGCGTCGCCTCCTCAATCGCCCGGGTGAGCTTTTCCCCCACCACCGACCCCATGCTCCCCATGATGAAGCCGCTGTCGGTCAGCCCGAAGACCAGGCGAATTCCCTTGATGAACCCTTGGCCCACCACCGCCGCCTCGTTCAGGCCGGTCCGCTCCTGCTCGGCGCGGACGCGGTCGGGATAGGGACGGCGGTCGTTGAAGCCGAGCGGATCGCCTGGCCGAAGGTCGGGAAACCACTCTTCAAACGTGTCGGGGTCGAGCAACTGCGCGATTCGATTGACCGCCGAGACCATGAAGTGGTGGTTGCACTCGGGGCAGACGTTGAGGTTTTCCTCGACCTGCTTTCGGAAGAGGGTCGCCTGGCACGAATCGCAGCGCATCCAGACCCCTTCGGGCACCCTCTTGGGCTCGAAGTGGCCATGCCACGCATTCACTGATGCTCGATTACTCATGGACGCGGTCCGTTACGGTTCGAGGAGGCGCGGACGATGGGGCGAGGGGGACTTCCAGGCCACTCGGTCATCGAGCCGAATCATTCGCTCAAAGGGAGGCGGCGGAGGCGAGAGGGAGTTAGCGATCTCACCAACTCCCTTGTCCGTTGCATTTCATCGGACACTCAATCGCCGAGAATCGCTTTATCCAAGGTCTGAAAGTCGGACGGAAACCACCGAATTTTTCGTCGATCCGTGGAAGAATCAGGCGGGATCGCGGCCCGGCCTGATCCACACTCAACCCCTCTGCACATGGGTGACGAAGCCAGCTCTTTCCCCTACTCGGCCCATCGGGTCGCCTGACCTTTGCGAGCGGCGAACCGCTCGCGTGATCGAGCCGAAGGGGGAGGCGGAGCCACTCGCGGCACATCCTCGGGCCGAGTCTGGCCCAAGGGCGAAGTGAGGGCGGGTTAAAAGCCGCCGTTGCGTTCCACGTCGAGCGAGCATTCAATCCGTTCAAAGCTTCCTGTCGGAACCCGGTCTTCGATCTGCACGCGCGGCTCTCGCCTGAGGTAACAGGCGATGAGTCGGACCAGGGGGTCGCCGGCCACGATACCGATCGTCTCATCCTGATGCCTCCGGATCAAGGGACGAAGGGCCCCTTTGATGCGGTCGAAGGCATTTTCGATGGTCTCTCCCAGGGGCGGGCAGACGGTCATGGGATCATCCAGCCACTGCCGAAAGACCCGTAGGTTCCGCCGTTTGATCTCATCAAATTGAAGGCCCTGCCAGAGTCCCTGGTCCAGGTTACGCAGACAATCGATCCGTTTGGGACGAAGTCCCAGGGCCTTGCCGATCGTTTCGGCGGTTCGAATCACGCTTTCACCGGGACCACAATAGAGTGCCGCGAGCGACTTGCAGTCGCAGCAAGGGTCGGCCAACCTCTCAGCGAGGTGAACGACCTCCGCGCGTCCGCGTTCACTGAGCGGGATATCGAGAATCCCCTGAACGCGGTTCTGTTCGTCGTAACACGTGGCACCGGGCCGAATCAGGACGACCTGGGTCATTCTTTGGACGGCGGATGAGCCACAACGGGCTTACCGCCACCTCACTCGCTCCCGCGGCGAGCCCCCTGGACCAACTCGGCCAGGGCCACCGCGTAGTTGCCATCTTTCCGAAATACCGCGGAGCCAGCCACGAGTTGGTTCACGCCGGCTGCCACGGCCAGAGCCGCGGTATCAGGCTTGATCCCCCCGTCGATCGAGATCCAGAGATCAGGGCGAGCGGCGCGGAGGGCTCGAACCTTCTCGAGCACCGAAGACTGAAAAGCCTGTCCGCCAAAGCCAGGCATGACACTCATGACCAGGGCGGCGTCCATCTCATCCAGGTACGGCAGAACAGCCGAGACCGGGGTGGGTGGGTTCAACGAGAGGGCCGCGAGACACCCCTGGCTCCGGATCTTCCGAAGCAAGGGGACGGGGTCGGGCACCGCTTCAATATGAAAAATAATCAGGTCGCACCCCGCCGCGATAAAATCGTCGAGGTAGCGACCTGGATCCGACATCATCAAATGCGTGTCGAACGGAAAGTCGGTATCGCGCCTCCAGTCGGCGATCACCGGAGGCCCATACGTCAAGTTTGGCACGAAGTGCCCATCCATGACATCCAGATGGACCGCCTGCGTGCCCGCCTGCTTGAGCGCTTCTAGCTCGGCCCCAACCCGGGCGAAATTACAGTTCAAGAGCGAGGGGGTTACGAGCGGCCCCTGGAATGCCTTGAAGGCATCGATCCGGGCCGCTCGCGAGGCGGGTGACAGTCGAGACTCTCCCATTGGATCTGCTAGCTCCCATGAGTCGAGCGAACGACTCGATCCGCGCAACCCTGCGAAATCTGATCCGTGAACTCAACCAGGACCAAGCCAAACAAGACGCGACGATCCCCTATCGCTTATCGATCGGGAATGACTTTCAGCGAGTTGAACGTTTTTCCCTCGAGACACTCGAGGAAGGCGCCCCCACCGGTCGAAACGTGCGACATCTTGTCGGCCAGACCGAACTCTTCGACCGACTCGGCGGTTTCGCCACCCCCCACGACCGTCACCCCCGAGGAGTTGGCCATGGCCTGACCCACCTTGAGCGTCCCCTGACGGAACGGCTCGTCCTCGAACTTGCCCATGGGTCCGTTCCAGATGACGGTCCCGGCGTTTCGGATGATCTCGCCGTAGGTCTCGGCGGTCGCCGGCCCGATATCGAGGCCGAGCCAGCCGTCCGGAATCTCTGGGCCGGTAACGACCTTGGTTTCGGCCGTTGGGTCGAGCGAGGTGGCGACCAGGTGGTCGGAGGGGAGGACCAGCTTGGAGCCAGCCAGCTCGAGGAGCTTTCGGGCTTCATCCAGCTTATCTTCCTCGACCCGGCTCTTACCGGTCGAATGCCCCTGGGCACGGAGGAAGGTGTAGGTCATGGCTCCGCCGATCAGGAGCTTCTCGACCTTGGGCAGCAGGTTCTCGATGACGAGGATTTTGTCGGAGACCTTGGCTCCCCCCATCAGTGCCACCATGGGGCCTTTGGGTTGGCCGAGCAGGGTATCGAGAATCTGCAATTCCTTCTCGACCAGGAAACCGATTGCGCGCCGGTCGGTCGGGAAGCATTCGGGCACGGCCACCATCGACGCCTCGTCGCGATGACAGGTGCCGAACGCGTCGTTCACATAGGCATCGGCCAGGCCTGCCAGCTCGGCGGCGAACTTCGGGTCCCCCTTCTTTTCGCCCGAGTTGAACCGAACGTTCTCGAGGACGAGGACCTGGCCCGGGGTGAGCTTCGACGCCGCGGCCTGAGCTTCAGGACCGACCGTGTCGTTGACCTTCTGGACCGGGCGGCCGAGTCGCTCGCTCAGGCGCGCCGCGACCCGATCGAGCCGGAACGGGGCATCAGCCTCGGGCTTGCCGGTCGGTCGGCCGAGGTGGCTCACCAGGATGAGGCTCGCCCCGTGATCGAGAGCATGTTTCAAGGTGGGCAGGGCCGCCACGATCCGGCGGTCGTCGGAAACCTCGCCGTCCTTGGTCAGCGGCACGTTGAAATCCACCCGGACGAGTACTTTCTTGCCACTCAAGTCCAGGTCGCGAATCGTCTGCTTGGGCAACGCGATGATCCTTGGCTCAGGGTTGGACTTACGTCTAATGCCCAATGCTCGAGTACAAGTCGAGCATTGGGCATCGTTGAAATGGTTCAACCGCGGGTCGGCCTCAACCGAACTGGGCGACCTTGGCAATCAACTCGGCGGTGCGGCAGGAGTAGCCCCACTCGTTGTCGTACCAGGCGATGGTCTTGACCAGGTTACCCTGGATCACGTTGGTCCACTCGCCCATGAAGATGCAGGAGTGCGGGTTGCCGATGATGTCGCTGGAGACCAGCGGGTCGGTCGCGTACTCGATGATCCCCTTGAGCGGTCCGTCGGCGGCGGCCTTGATGGCGGCGTTCACCTCTTCCTTGGTCACGTCGCGCTTGAGCTGCGAGGTGAGGTCGGTGATCGATCCATCGGGAACGGGCACGCGGAGCGAGTACCCGGTGAGCTTGCCGTTGAGGTCGGGAATGACCTCTCCGACCGCCTTGGCGGCGCCGGTGGTGGAGGGGATGATGTTGATCGCGGCGGCCCGAGCACGATACGGGTCGGAATGGATCTGGTCGGCCACGCGCTGGTCGTTCGTGTAAGCGTGGCAGGTGGTCATGAGACCCTTTTCAATCCCGAAGGACTCGTGCAAAACCTTGGCCATGGGGGCCAGGCAGTTGGTGGTGCACGAAGCGTTCGAGACGATCCGGTGCTCGGCCTTGAGGAGGTTGTCGTTCACACCCAGGACGATCGTGGCGTCGAGCTTGTCCTTGGGGGGAGCGCTCAGGATCACGCGGTCGGCGCCGGCGTCCAGGTGCTTTTGCAGGGCGGCGCGATTGGTGAAGAAACCGGTGGACTCCAAGGCCACCTGGCACTTCAGATCCTTCCAGGGAAGATTGGCGGGATCCTTCTCCTGCGTGATCCGGATTTCCTTGCCGTTGACGATCAGCGACTTCTCGCCTGCCTCAACAGTCCCGTCGAAACGCCCATGAACGCTGTCGTATTTCAGAAGCAGTGCCAGGTGCTTTGCGTCGGAAAGATCGTTAATCGCAACAACTTCGTAGTCGTTGGGCCGTGCCGCCAGAGCGCGAAATACGAGGCGACCAATACGACCAAAACCATTAATACCAACTCGAACGGCCATTCTTCCCGCTCCTCACCTTCCGCGAAAAAAGTTTTCGACTGAGCAACATTCAGCTTGGCGATTATAGGCTGTTTCGAGGCCGAGTCATCTTGAATCGCTTCGTCTGACCGAGTCCGAATTATAGGCGGGGCTGGAGAAACCTGTCAACGCGGCGAGATTAGGGGAGACGTTGGAGCCCTGGTTCCACACGCGATACAATCCCATTCACCAAAAGGCGGGCCCGCTGAGAAACCCTCGGTTCCGCTTGTTTCATCCATTCGATAGAGCTCACCTCCTTACACCTCGACTACCTTGGGAGAATCCGGCATGACGCGACTGGCCCCGACGCTGGCACTACTGGCAATCTGGCTCGGCGCGATGTCGGTCCAGGTCATCGCCGCCCCAACAGGCTCGGACTCGAACGAAGATCAAAAGCTTCTTTCCTTTTTTCAGTCCTACCTCGATCTCACCTTCCAATCCGAGCCCTTGACCGCGACCAGGCTTGGCGATCACCGCTTCGATGCCGAGTTGGACGACCTTTCAGCGGATGCTCGAGCCGCCCGGCTCAACCGCGACCGCAAGACCTTGGAAGAATTGCCTCAACGGGTTGATTACGCCAAGCTGTCGCGCTCCGCTCAGATCGATTTTGAGATCTTCCAGCATCATCTGAAGCGCGAGATCTGGCTGACCGAGAACTTCCGTCCGTTCGAGGACGACCCTCGGATCTACGGTGGTTACCTAACCGAGAGCGTCTACCTGCTCCTCACTCAGTCCACCTTGCCAAAAGCGACCAACCTCAAGAACGCCCTGGCGCGCATGAAGCTTGTCCCTCGGGTGATCGACTCGGCAAGGGCCACCTTGAAGACGCCCAACCGCGTGAAGCTGGAGACCGCCATTCTCCAAACCAAGGGGGCCATCGGCTTCTACCAGGAAGAGCTCTTCAAGCTAGCGGGGATTCCCCAGGGGGAGGGAGACATTGGAGCGCAGGCCAAGGAGGTAGTCGGGGCCCTCGAATCGTATCTGAAATTCCTCACCGACGACCTCACCCCTCGGGCCACCGAGTCTTGGCGAATTGGCAAGGATCTGTTCGTCAAGAAGCTCGAGCTTGAGCTCGACTCTGGGATCTCAGCCGACGAAGTGTTAGCCGAGGCCCACGCCGAGGCGAGCCGGGTCGAGCGTGAAATGGCGGTCATTGCTCGCCAACTCTGGGGCACAACCTTCAAAGGGGTCCCCACGCCCCCCGAAGACGTGGAAGGGCGCAGGCTCATGACACGCAAGGTCCTGGCCGAGCTGAGCAAGAACCACGGGGCCCCGGAAACCCTGGTGAACGATGCGCGTGAAACGGTGGCGGAGATCAAAAGCTTCATCACCGCGAACGATATTCTCCCACTCCCCCAGCCAGACCAGTGCCGCGTCATCGAGATGCCGGAATTTCAGCGCGGGAATTCCGTGGCCTATCTCAACCCGGCTCCTCCACTCGACCTCAGGGGCGGAAGCGAGTACGCCATCAGCCCACCCCCCAGTGATTGGTCGACCGAGCGCGTCGCCAGTTACCTCCAGGAATACAACCGCTCGATGCTGAAGATCCTCACCATTCACGAGGCCTACCCCGGCCACTACGTGCAGCTCGAGGCGAGCAATCAGCACCCTTCCCTGATTCGCAAGGTCCTCTCCTCCGGCACCTTCGCCGAGGGCTGGGCGGTTTACACCGAGCAGATGATGCTCGATCAGGGTTTCGGAGCAGGGGATCTCTCACTACGGCTCCATCAGTTGAAGTTTTACCTCCGGGCCGTGGTCAACGCGATTCTCGACCATGAGATGCACGCGGGAGACATGTCCGACGCCCAGGCTCTCGAGCTCCTCACTGGCCGAGCGTTCCAGACCGAGGGGGAGGCGGTCGGCAAGATCATCCGCTCCAAACAATCGTCCTGCCAGCTCTCCACCTACTTCGTGGGACGAACCGCCTTTCACCGGCTCCGTCAGAAAACCCAGCGTGAGCTAGGTGATGACTTCCGGCTCGGACCGTACCACAACGCCGTCCTCGCTCACGGCACACTTCCCGTGAAGTACCTCCCCGAGCTCGTCTCAGATACGCTGAGCTCCTCACGCTGAAAGCAAATCCTCTACTCACTTTCGCCAAAAACCGAAATGACCGGCTGAGCTCATTTGAACAGAACTCGGCCGGTCCGTGTTGAACATAGGACAAGAAATCGCGGAAACGCGTCGACTCGATAGTTTTACATGGCCTTCCAGAAGACATCCTCGGTATTGATCATTTTTTCGGGGTTTCGGCATCTTTCCGATCTTGTTTCTCTTGCTTCTCAAGGGCTTCTTTTCGCTCCTGAGGGTCGAGATAGTCGAGATGCATCCCCGAGAAGAAGTCATAGGGGCGTCCATCAGGAGCCTTGGCGGTGCTCTTTTCTTCGTCTTTGTAATCTTTCAGCACCTCATCCCGAGTGGAAGCGAGCATCGGGTAGAGAGTTTGATAGACCGAGCGTTGGTCGGGTGTGACAGCGGGGCCAAATCGCAAGTTATAGGTATGCATAAACCCGAGCAGACTACCAACTGTGGTCTCGGAAGCATCCTTGAGCTCGGCGATGACCTTCTCCGTCTTGGGGTTGTCGAGCATTCGAGCCATGCCGGTCAAACCCTTGACAAAACCCACGGCGTCATTCAGCTCTTTAGGATCCTTCGGCTTGTTCGCGTCTAGCTTCAAGTGAACGCGTCTGGCGGCCTGGCGCACGCTGGCAAGCGTCTCGGGAGAGATGTTTCCTTCCTCATCCTCATCCAAGGCCTTCGCGATCGCCTTTTGATAGTTTGCTCGCTCCTCGGCAAACACCTCGCTCTGGAACGTGATGGGCCACTTCCCGTCCGCGGTTAATTGGTTAAGGCTAAGGACAATCCCTTCCGACGCATTCACAAATGGGATTTCTTTGACCGCCTTGCTGGGCACCTTGGCCCTGGCGTAACGAAGTGACGAGCTATGAATCCTTGGATCACTGAGTTGATGCAGAATGGCGTTCAGCGCGTCGCCGTTATCAATGTCGGTCTCTTCGGGATTCTCCAGGATGCGTTTCTGGATTTCCTCCTGCGCCGCGTCTTCACGTTGGTCACGTTGGGCCCTTCGCAGGGCAACGCGTTTGTTGGCCTCCTGTTGAGACTCCCAAACGTATTGGTTCCAGCGCATCACCGTATCGGCGTTGATGGAATTCGCTACAGCGGTTCGCTGGTTAAACTCACCCGCTCCCGCTTCGTAAAAGCCCAGGCCGCGCGCGATGCTTCCCTCCACCGAGTTGCCGCCCCAACCACCCCAACCCCAGTTACCATACCCTGAATAATACTGGGCAGATGCCGTACCTTCCACGGCCATTGAAATGGCGGCCGCCATCAAACACATGTGAATACCACGAGCCATTGAAGCCTCCTCGAACCGGTACAGGTTGGCTGTTCTCGATCAAGACAAGACCAGGACGGGAGGGAACTCGGCAGAATACCCGCCGCGCCGCATTGAGCTTTCGCCACTAGGCCCTCTGCGCCATGGACCGCCCGTCCGTCCTTGCTTGGTTACGTCTTGAAAAAATCGGGCCAAACCTCAGCGAGTTTTGTTGGATCTTGTGAATCCGCAAGGACCAAAGCTCCCTGGGAGTGAGTCATTTGCCAGAATTTGCAAAGAACAGTCTTCCATCGACGCTCCTGGCCCGCACGCACAATGCAGGCGAATGCCAGTCACACGCCTGGGCCGAAAGCGAACGTGTGGGATCTAACCGTCGGTAATATTCACCCATCAGCACAATGCGCGGCACAGACTCGTCCGCGCGAGAAGATCCTCGCACGCGCACTCTTCGCCCGCCGACGGGCAAACGCTTTCTCGAAGGGAGGTACTGAACGACGAGGGGAATTGATCGCGTCGATCCCCTCGCCATGAGGAGGGCGACCCGGGTAGGGCGGAGCACAGCGACTCAACTCGCCACGCTCGCGTCGCTTCGCGAACGGGGCGAGATCCGGGCATGAATCCTTGAGGGATTCCGAACCGAGCGAGTCGCGAGGAATTCGAGAACCGGGCGAGGGGGATCAGCTCAAACTCGAGTCAGAAGTCGAGCGGGACCAAGCCACCATCCAAGTCCGCCGGGAGTGAAGGGAGGCTATCCGGCTTCGACGTGTCAGGGGTGGGTGCCGGCGAGGGGGTCGGGGGCGTGGCCTCGGGGCGGGATCGCGCGGGGGGACCCGGTGGAGGAGCCGTCTCTCCCTCGACCCGATAGAGGATTGGCCCGATCGCGACCTCGTCACCTGGGTAAATCTGCGCCTCATCAACGATGCGTCCGTTCACTCGGAGCCCGTTCTTACTCCCAAGGTCGCGAATTACCACTCGGTCATATGCCAATGCGACGCAACAATGCCGACGGGAGATTTTCACCTGGTCAATTCGAACGTCGCATTCCGGGTGCCGCCCGATGAGCAAGATAGGTCGTTGAAGGGGGATTGGCGGCGAGGTCCCGGGGGTCATGGGGACGAGTTGGGACGACATGCGTCAACTTTCTCCGGCGCATCCGCGTCGCGTTGGTTCATGTGCACGATGACCTGGATCCGGCAGTGATCAGCCACTCCGGCCGGTAACATCTTCCGAACCGCCTGAGCCAGCGGGTTTTCTTCGTCGAGGTTGTTCAGGTCCGGCGGATGAATCACCCCGTCCGGTTGTACCAGTCGAGCGGGACCATCGGAATCGACCATGGCCTCGCTGGAGCGCGAGTCGTTGTAGAGGTCAAGCACTTGGTGCTCGACATCCGCCATGGTAGAGACGTGATCCTCGGTATTGTCGTTGTCGAAGCGATAGCGAATATGGGCGATCGAGAGTTCATCTCCGGGCCGCAACCGCCCGTTCTCCACGCGCTGACCGTTGATCCGGATCCCGTTGGTACTGCCCAGGTCTCGGACGACGACCTCTCCTTTGTCCTGAGTCATGCAGCAGTGATGCCGCGAGATTCGGAGAGAGTCGAGCCGGGCATCGCATTGGGGGTGACGGCCCACCACGACCATGGTTTGGTCGAGTGGAATGTCGCACCCCTCGTCAAGGGCCACCAACCGTGCGGGCATGTTGGAGTCCTGGGACCTTGGCCATCGGACAACGCGAAGGTTTTCATCTCGCCCGTCGGGAATCGCGATCTGATCAGCACACTATTATAGTCGCGCGGCGAATCGACGCCAGGACCAATTCAACGGAAAGAATACGACCAGCCCACCTAATAAGCCCATTCAGTGATCAAGTCACCTTCTATCCACTCGCTCAGGACGGCTTTCTCGGTTCAAAGAGACCCCAACACTCGAACCCGTGCCGCCTTGCTCTTGGCAAGACGGCTCGGTCAGGTCAGGTGGCCACCCTGTTCGGTGAAGACGAGCCCGAGGTCTCGGGACGTCGGGTCGGCCGGACCTGGGAATCGTTTAGCTCTCCTTGTTCCTTGAGCCAGGCGACCGCGTCCTCAAGCGATTGGCGGACGGGTCGAGGTTGAAGTCCAAGCTCGGTCAGGCTGCGCGAGGCGTCGAAGTGCATGGTCCGCTGGGTGAGCTTGACCCCGGTGACGGTGGCCTTCGGCGTGCGACCCGAGACGTGGTCGGCCCATAACTCGCTGAGGTAGGCCACGGCCAAGCCCATGGGATAAGGGACCCCCCAGCGCGGCACGGGAGCGCCCGTGAGGTCGGAGAGAGTCTCGAGGATCTCCACCAGGGAGAGGTTCTCTCCCCCCAGCAAATACCGTCTTCCGGTCTGACCCCGCTCCATCGTGAGGATCAGACCTCTGGCCACGTCGCGCACGTCGATCAGGTTTAGCGTGCAATCCATCCGGGCCGGGAGCTTGCGGCGGCAAAAGTCGCGGATGAGCCGCGTGGGGGGGGACATTCCACGATCGCCCGGCCCGACCGGCATGGTGGGGTTGGCAATGACGACCGGATCCCCCGCGCGAGCTCGGGCCATCGCCTCGTTCTCGGCCAGCAGCTTCGAACGGCAGTAAGGGCCCACGGCATCGTCGAGCGTGATCTCGACGTCCTCGCCGATGGGACCGTTCGACTTGGCTCTGGTCAAGATGCTCTCGGTGCTCGTGTGCAAGACGCGCTCGGCGCCCGCCGCGAGCGCGGCGTCGAGAACATGGATCGTCCCTTGATGATTCACGGCCGAGAACTGGGCTCGATCGCGCACCCAGAGGTTCGGGTTCGCCGCCAGATGGTAAACGCGAGTACCACCACGGAGCGCTTCAGCCACCGCCGACCGGTCGCGGATGTCCGCCTCGACCACTTCCACTTCCGGCGGCAAATGCCTGGTACCGGCGCCCGGCCGCTCAATCACCCGAACGGAGTCACCTCGAGCGACCAGTTGCTCCACCAAGTGGCTGCCGATAAAACCAGCGCCTCCCGTCACGATCGTTAAAGCGTCCATGCGTTTGCTATCTCCGAGGTGATGCGCCCAGCACGGGATAAAGGTCTTGCCTTCCCCCCAGAGGAACGGGAGGACCGAGTACCTCAAGTTTGACCAGCCTGTCGAACAGTTCGGGGGTCACGTACGACGTGAACCCATAATTGCCCGGCGAGCGGTAACGCTCGATCTCGAACCAATCGACGTAAACATGAGTAATTCCGCGCTTCGCCAGGGCCGAGCGGACCTCTTCCGCCGAGCGATCGCGGGTCAACAGCTCGATATTCTCGTTATCAAATACCGTGTTATAAATCACCTGGTGCTGAAGGTGGAAAACGGCGGCCTGGCCCACGAGCAACGGGCGAGCGTCGGGAGGGAGTTGTTGATCGAGCGAAGCCAGGGGGGGGTTGAGGAACTCCGGCACCGACCTGCGCAGGTGGTTCAGGTCGTTCGTCCATTCGTTGAATCCGGTCAGGGCGCTGGAGGTGTACGAGAGATTGGTGGTCACGGCGAGGAAGAGCAAAGCTCCCAGCAGCACCGACCATCCTCGGCTGCGGACCCAGTCGGCCCCGAGCCCGGCGAGAACCGCCCAAGGGGCGAGCAAGGGGAGCCAGAACCGGTCGAGCCGGTGGGTCAAGAACCACCAGGTCAGGAACAGGTAGAGGACCAAGCCCCAGAGGGCCAACGTTCCGCGCCTGGTTCCTCGCCTGAAGAACGCGAGTGGAGTAAGGGCCACGTACAAGGGCGATTGCCAGTCGGAGCGCCCCGCCACATCGACCACCGCCTGCTGAAAGTCTGGCCAGGTTACCGCTTTGGTTCCATGCGCATTGTTCCACTTGGCCTCGCGGGCTAGATCCCAGTGGCTTCCACCAAAGACGCGGTATCCGAGCGGATAGACGGGATTACCGGTATCGATCAGGTTCTTGCCCAGCCAGGGGGTCATGACGATGGCACAGCCCAGGGCGAACGTCGCGACAACGCTCCAGGCGCTTCGCTTCCAGGCCACGACGACGGCGAGAACTCCAAAGGGGATCACCGCCGAGATCAAGCCGGGATACTTGCAAGCCATCGCTCCACCAGCCAGTGCCCCCAGGATTCCCCAGAGGCGATTCCTCAACGCTGGCTCGGTTACCGGCCAGGCGACCACCGCCATCCAGACCAACGCGGCGTGGTAATAGCAGAGGGGACCTTCCACGTAGGAGATCACCCCGAGTCGAAAGATCCAAGGGGTCGTCAAATAAACAACCGCCGCCATCACCCCCGCTCGAACCGAGGCGAGTCGCGTCGCGGTCAGGGCCACCATCCAACCGGCGGCAAGCGCATACAGAGCAATCAGGAGTTGGCCCGCGAGGGCACCCTTCCACCAATCGTCCAGAACCTCCATGCAGAGCAAGTGGAGCATCTCCACATTGAACGGCATGCTCGTATAAACATTGTGCGTAAGAAAGCGAATCTGCCCCGACAGGTAATATTCCTTCGGCCCTTGCAGGTGGTACTCGATGGCGTCGAAATCAATTGACGGCAGCATCGCGCCCAGGGTCATCAAGATGAGGAAGGGGGCCACGACAACGAGCCCGAATCCAATCCAGGCCGTGCGCCAGGAAGGAGTGCCGGGCTCGGCCACGAGTGGAGGGGTCGGGCATTGAGCGGCGGGCTTAAACGCTCTTCGGATCAGGTCGACCAGGCCCAGGATAAGGAGAACGCCCAGCCCGAGCCGCACCCGGTAGGGGGTGAGCCCCCCAAGCCGTCCCACGATGAGCGTGATCAATCCGAGACTGGTTGTGCCAAGGCCATACGCCAGCGGCAAGCGTTCCACCCAGCGGAGTCGGTCGCGCACGCGAAGGAGCCGAAGGAGCCCTTCGCCCAGCGCAAGGGCGGCACCGGCAACCAGGCCCGCCGCGAGGGCGATGGGGAGGCGCTGGGGGAGGTTCTCGACGTGTCGGAGCTCGTGCAGAGCCAGGCCGAGATACGACTCGCTAAGTCGGACCCCCGGAACCACATGCGGCAACGCCCGGCAGAGGAACAGCCAGCGGTTAACTTGACCGCCGGCGTTCGCCGCGTTTGGCAAGGGCTCGACCAGGAACCAACGAAGCCAGAGAAGCTCCAGAATCACGAGGCCAAGGAGGGCCAGGTGAAGTCCGATTCGTCTTGGAGGTATCAAAGAGTCGGCCCGATGTGCCAAGGCGCAAACTCCTCTTCGCCAACTCCTTGCTGTTCGCTCTTGGTCTTGACGCCGCTGGCGGTCTCGACGATCAGGTCAAAGAGCCGGCGCCCCACACTCTCCACCGACTCCCCTTCCAGGATTGTCCCCGCGTTCAAATCCATGTCATCAATCATACGATCATAAACCGGGGTATTGGTCGCGACCTTGATGCAAGGGGTGGGCTTCAAGCCCAGGACACTCCCTCGGCCGGTGGTGAAGACCAATACGTTGGCCCCTCCCGCGACCAAGCCGGTGGTGCAGGGGGGGTCGTACCCTGGGGTATCCATGAAGACCAAACCGGGCGAATCAACGCGATCGGCGTATTCGACCACGTCAACCAAGGGGGTCGAGCCTGCTTTCGCCAAGGCGCCCAGCGACTTCTCGTAGATCGTGGTCAGGCCCCCCGCCTTGTTCCCCGGTGAGGGATTATTGTTGATCTCGGCACCAAAGAGACGTGTATAGTCTTCCCACCACCGAATCCGATCGACGAGCTTTTGCCCGACCTCTCGACTCACCGCGCGTCGGGTCAGGAGATGTTCGGCCCCGTAGATTTCAGGGGTCTCGCCCAGAATCGCGGTCCCGCCTTGGGCCACGACCAGGTCGGCCGCGATCCCAAGCGCGGGGTTGGCGGTCACGCCGGAGTTCCCGTCCGACCCGCCGCATTCCATCGCCAGTTTCAACTTCGAGACCGGTTGCTCGGTCCGTTTCCAGGTATTGGCCTCGGGGAGGAGTTGGTGAACGGCCGCGACCGCCGCCTCCACCGTCTTCGCGATCCCCCCTTGCTCCTGGATGTTCAGTACGCGAGGTCGCGAGTCATTTGGTTCGGAACTTCGCGTGCGAGCACCGCCGAGGGTGACCAGGTCGTGCGACTCAACCAGATGCTGAGCGTAGCTCACCTCGCACCCGAGCCCTACAATAACATAGGCCGCCACGTTGGGATGATTGGCGAACCCAGCCAGCACCCGTTCGAGTGTCTTATGATCGGGACCGTCGAACGGGATCGCGCATCCCCCCTTATGCGTCACCGCGAACACCCCATCCACGTTGGGGTAGTCCCGGCGCCAATCATCCCCTCGGAACCGCTCCGCGATATACCGGGAGGTGCTCGCCGAGCAGTTCACCGTGCTGATCACCGCGATATAATTACGAGTCCCCACCTGTCCGTCGGGCCTGAGATACCCTTGGAACGTCCGTGGAGCGATCGTCGGTAAGGGAGGCGCGTTCTCCGAGGCGAACGCATAGTCGCGTTCGAATAGCTCGACCGAGACGTTCTGGACGTGAACCCAGGAGCCGGCGGCGATGGGCCTGGTGGCGAATCCGATGATCTGGCCGTACTTCCGAATGGGTTCACCCGCGTCGATCGCACGGAGAGCGACCTTGTGCCCCAACCCGATCGGTTCGCGGACCTCAACCTCGTTCCCTTCCCAGGAGATGAGATACCCCTTGGGGATGGGACGGGCGGCGACAGCCACGTTATCCTCGCCGCGCAACACGACTGCCCGCCCCGACTCGGCCGCCATCGCCATGAGGTTAGCCTCGACCTCGTTCCAAACCCAAGTTGCGCCCGGTAGGCTTGGTGGTTGGTCGAATTAATCCGACGAAACCACCTTAACTCCCTTCAGTTTAGTGATTCCGACCCCTTTTTGGAAGACACCGATCCACCCCCAAGCGTCAGGCGTGAACAAGGACCGCAACGACTTGGGCGTGGGGATCCGCGAGCTTCTCACCCGATCACTCGAGCGTACACTCAAGCACATCCAGGGTCGCCAGGCTCAACGACGAGAACGAGGAGGATCCCCCAATCGATCTCGTGTGGTCGAACCCTGACTCCCCTTTTTCACAAAGGGCCTCAACGCTTGAAGCGAGACAAGGGCCGGGCTATCGGGATAAAGAACGGCTTGATCGAACTCGACGGGGGGCCTACGCACCGCGCTAATCGGCGAGCTGACTTTGTCTTTCAGGACGCGACGAATCTCTTGTGGCGTGAGGTTAAATTCAAGTGGTTCCTCGAACTCTCCCAGTGGACGCAATACGAGCCTCCCAGGCTCATTCACATTCTGAAAGGGAATTGAAAATCGAAACACAACATGTTGAGATTTCACCTCGGAAGAAAATCGATCACGTAGACCCCCTTTCTTCTGACCAGTTGACCGAAATTCCCCTTCATAATCTATGTAGCCATAATCAATTTTACAGGACTCTGGTGGCGTGTAATCTTGAGCCTTGAACTTCAAGTCGACCATTAAATTCCACCTGGAATCCATGTCTCCATCAGCAGGTTTCACAACAGTTAGGCCCCCCGCAACGCGTCGTTTCTCCGACTCGGGCTTGATCCACTTTGTCATCAACTCAGGAGATTGGGCCGTGGCTTGAAGCCACCCGAGGGCGGACAGGAAGTTTGGTTCCAGCTCGACGAGTCGCTGAAGTTGGGAATCGAAGACCAAGACGAGTTCTGTCGACAGTTGATTCAGGCTCTTGCCAAACGAATTCTCGTCTGGTCGTAAGGAAGACGAATCAGCGGATGCCTGGACGGAGGAACGAGAAATGGTGGGGCTGAGGTACTGGCTCACCTTCTCAATTTCGCCGAGCGTCTGAGTTGTACCCTGAATCGCTAACCCCAGAGACTTTAACTCTTTCATGAGTCTCTTCCCCTGGATATTCCCATCGTTCAGGTCGACGCCACGCGGGGCGGTTGTGGTGATCCTCTTCAGGCCCACGTCGATTTTCAGGGCGATCTGATCCTGAAGCTTCGCTGTGATGGCGTCGAGATTCTTCCGTAACTCGGCTTCGGCGCGACTTCGCTCCTCGCGTGGCCAGTCAGCAGTGATATCGAGCGCCCGCTGAAATTGGCCCAAGCTCTCGACGAGCGAGTCATACTTCCCGTCTGGAGGGGCATCGAGGTTCTTGGTGACTTCCGCCTCGAGATTCTCGTACCATTCACGCCTCAGCAGCTCATGCCTATCTTTGGGCTCGGCGGGAATCGGTTTCTGATCGGCGATGGAGATTTTCTTGCTCACCCCCTCACCACCGGAAAGAATGGCCCGCCCTGCCAGAATCCCACCTCCGAGCAAGCCCAGCAGACAGACCGCGAGCACGCCCACCCGCATGCCGGAGCCCCGGCCGACAGGTTCCTCAGCCTGAGGACTCCCAACTTGATCCGCCGGCAGTTCATCAAACCGTTCGACCCGCAACCAGTCCATCAGGGTTGGCGAGTGAAGCGTTGTTCTGGTTGCGCGTGGCGGACAGTCATCGCGCAGTTCTGACAGCAAGTCGAGCCGAGCCCGGAGACGTGCAATAAGGTCGGCTTGCCGCTCCTCGGATAATGCGGAGACCCGAAGGTTGAAGACGATGATCATCTCAGGCGCGATTCGATTCGAAGTCGTCTGCACCGACGCCTCGTTACAAACTCCGAGGTAGTCGGTCCCTTTGATGATCGGTCCGTCCTTCCAGGGAGCAAGAGCCGTCAGGCGAGGAAGCCGCATCTCGGCCTCACTCAGGGCCGAGGGATCCGAGACGAGGGTAATGTGTCCTTTCCCTTGGCGCAGTCCACCACTCAGTACGGTCACAAGATAGGGACTTCGCATCAAAAGATCCCTCCTTCGGGAGTACGCAGTTCTGGCTTCGACGGGATCGCGTCTGAGGTACTAGCTTTCAGCTTTACGACAGGATATCCATATTCTCCTGTCACAACCGTGATGGCTACGCCATTGAGGAGTTCCAGGGGAGTCCCCGTCCAGGTCCCCTGACCAGACGTATTGCCATAATTAAAATTGAGAGTCTGGTAGTTCACGGTAATCTTCACCGGGGACTCCAGCTTCCCGAGCGCAGAACCTGATGCATAGGTTGTTATTGTTTGGGGGACAGTCGTGAATGTCGATGTATCACTGCAGACCTCTGTTCCTTCCCAGTAACAGGTGGTCGTCGCCCGGACTCCGAAACTCCCGCCGTAATTGGGTTGATAGATCTCCTGCATCGAGACGAACCACTTTCGTTCCTGACTCGCGAAATCGGTGTAGGCTTTCCAGGCTGAGAGCCGCTCACGATCGGCAGAGGCTCCGTACGTCCGCAGATCCTCCTGTTTGGCAAGATTGTACGGGTCATCGTGCCAACGGGCATAGAGGACTTCCGACCGGTGCTTGTCGATCCGATTACGCAGGTCGGTCCGGCGAAGGCGACCGTTTGGTCCGGCCAGGGCCACGGCCTCTGTGGAGTTCTCAAATTCCTCGATGGCGCGGAGCGCCAGGTCCCACCGCGAGCTTTCACAGTGAGTTCGGGCCTCATTGAGCAGAATCGCATCCCAACGGGCCTGAAAATCCGCCCGCAGCTCGGCCACGATCGTGGGTGAACGACGATCAGCGGCGGCGAGTTCGACGGCGACCTCGGCAAGCCGAGCAGAGCCCATCAGGCCCGCCACCTTCTGCCGTAGATCCTCACCGAGCTTGGCGATCTGAACCGCTTCGATCCGCTTATCAACCTCAGCGAGGATAGCGGCCTTCTTGGCGTCCCCCTCTGGATATTCCATGGGGACCTGCTGACCTGCGGCTTCTTCCCGCATCGTCGCCAACTGGCCGGGATCTTCTACCTGATTGGCTCGTGACGCAATTCCATCGAGCCGTACGTCGAACCCGTGCCGGATCCCGAGAATCCGTTCGGCGTCGATGAGTCGAGGCTGTAGCGATGCGAGTGTTCGTCGTGCGGAATCAGGCGAAAGCAAGTAATGGTGAGAGGCGAATCGGCTCCAAGAGGGCTTGGCGTAGGAAGCCAGAAAATCGCCTGCCTCCTTCCACTTCTCCGCCCACTCAATAGGTGATGCGCTATTCTCCGCGGCCTTGATCGAAGGATAGATACGCGTGTAGCGAAAATTATCGTATTGATACATCCCAAACTGAAAGACCCCACCGAACAACCCGATCACGAGCATGGCTGCCATGCCCAACTGCCGCACGTAGGCGTTCTGCGCCTCGCGGGCGAGAACTCCCAAAGCCTTGGCTCGGGGCAAGTGGGCCGGCACCCATCGCTTCAGACGAACGATCTGAGACCGGACTCCGAGTGCTCGACCAGTAGGCACTTGCCATGTCTTCCACGGCTTGAGCGCCGCGACTTCCGTGGTCAACTCGTGCATCTCCAGCGCATCCGACTTCTCGCAGATCCAGACCAAGGGACCTTCCAGGCCATAGGACTGGAGCGGAATGAGTTTGATGGGAACCTCGACCAACCGCCGTGTCCCGTCCGCATTCACCAACTCGGCCGTTTTCGTCTCGCCGAAGGCACTGACCGCGAACGATTCGGAGTAGGGATCCTCACCGAGCGAGCCGGCGACGGCCTTCAAAACATTGAGCAGAACTTGCTGGGGGGGTGGCGGCTTCCGGCCGAGGAACTGATCCTTTTCGATCTCGATGGCCTCGGCGTCGAATCGAGACGCTTTTGAGTAACGATCCCACTTATTCATGAGCAAGGCGATCGGAACGGGGTCGGCCCTTCGCTTGCGCCGTTTCTCCGCCACAAGCCGGAGCGCCTGCTGAAGGACTTGAAGCTCGCGATATTGCCCGACCATTTGAGCCTCAGCCTGATCGACGTCATCGGTCGGGCGAGGGGCTTCGGCGAGCACCATCAAGCCGTCGGCCTCTTCGAGGTGTTCCAGGAGCTTGCGGACCAGCATGTCTTCCGCCAGGTTTGGGTCCACCAGCTCACCGGAGTAGTCAATCATCTCCAGGCGGATCAGTCGGCCGTCCGGCAAGGTCAGGTCGAAGAGCAGGCGGAACGGAAAAAGGTGAGGCGTGGCAGGGGGGACATCACCCCGTTCAATCGCGTCGATCGACGACTGGAGCCACTCCTTACCTAGAAACCTGGAGACACCCGGATCTTGGGGATCCCACGATTCGCGTGGGCCTGGGGGCGTGGGAATCGTCTGGGCATCGCAAGCCCAAACGCAGAAATATTGCATCGGATGTGGCAAGCGGGCCATCGCAAGCGCTGCCAGGAAACAGGTCTTGCCAGACGCAGGCCGGCCGTAAAGCACGATGCGTTTCCGGGGCTGTTCGGAGTCATTCGTCTGAGTGGGTCGATCGTTCACGAGCCTATCTCCTTGGAACTCAGAGTGAGGTGGGGATACGGCCCGAGGCTGCGAGCAGCCACCAGGCGGAAAGGATTTGGCGATAAGCGAGGTCGGCGTCGTGATCGGCTTGCCGATCGATCCCAAGCCGAGTGAGGCGGGCAAGCCGGTCCCGAAAGAAGTTGCGAACCTGCTCCGTCTCGAGCACGGTAACGCCACTCTGCCCCGAGGGAACGGCGAAGACTCGACCGTCCTTCATCCGGTACAATCGAATCTTGCGAAAATCGACGCGCCGAAACTCACGATCCGAGCCACGGGTCTGGACCAGCCGCTCGAAGAAGAGTCGAGCTGTGGTCACATCGAGGATGTCTCCATCGCGACTTGCCCCGATCGCCTGGCGAATACTCTCGAGGAGTTCACGAAACTGGCGAGCCTGGGCAGGGACAACGTCCGCGGGCGATGCCTGCCCAGGCGTCTGGGCGAGCGCCTGGAATTGCTCAGCCTTGACCATCTCCTTGATCACCACTTCGCGAACCTCGTTCGCCAGATCGGCCCCCTGATTGATCGCTTCGGCAGTGGCTGGCCCGACCAACCCCGCCTGAGGCAAAACGACCGTTACCACATCAGTCGCGGCTCGGAACATCAATGCATTTTTCTGAACTCCATATAAACGTCCTCCAGTGAGAACCTTCGCCCCCAGCCGGATATAGATCAGTTGTGGAACGAGTCGTTCTGCTCCCCATCGCTCCTTGTCGACGTAGGTAACCTCCGCCTCGAGGTGGTCGTTGGTCATGTCGTTATATTCAGCCAACAACTCGCGCGGTTTGCCGCTTAATAAGCGATGGCATAGAACCGCAACGACCTTGTCGGGCAGCCCGCGTTCAAGCAGATGATGAAACTGAGGATCGTTGCGAATCTCGACTCGGTTGAGAGTCTCGAGGATGGACCGAGTATTGGTTCTCAAGAGGTTCGTGACGGTGAGACGCAACTTATCATTTTGGGGCAGGGCATGGGGACCCGAGAAGAGGTCGAGAGCGAGTTCCCGGCCTTGTCTTAGGATGGTCGGTCCTTCGTTAAGTTGGAGCACGTCCCAAACACGCTCGTCGAGAAGAATGCGTTGTAGCCCGTGTCCCGACTCGGCGTCGGCTTCTCGATTCAAATCCAGGAAGTCTTGCCAGAGCTTGTGCTGGAACTGCGCGGCGAAACCGGGGTCGGAGCGCATCCGTCGACCGATCACATCCTGTTGTTCCAGGAACACGGCAAGCATGTTCGTCGATTCAACGGTACCGCGTTGGATCCGATTGACCAGGACCCCCTCGGCCCAATCGACGAAGGGTTTATCGTTGTCATCCGCGGTGATATAGATCAGTTCGGCACCGAACAGGCCGAAATCCTCGAGCGAGCGAATCGCGTTCCGCTTGGTTCCCCATAAATCGGTGCATCGGGCCACCGACTCACGGTCGGGATATTGCACCAATAGATTCGAGAAGCTGAACTCCCGCTGGCGCTCTCCATCAGCGAGGGCTCGCGAAAGCGCGGCGGACTCGCGTGGTCCCACCAGAGCCAGGATCGCGGCGAAATGCGGGGTTCGGCCGATCTGCTCCATCACCGTCGCGGGAGCGTCCCCCAACTCGGCGAGCAAGCCGATCTGATGGCCAGCCAGCCCAACGGAGGACGAATTCGACCGCAGAGCCTGGAACCAGTCCTTATTAAGGTCAAGAACCGCTTCCGCCGAGGGGCGAGACCAACGACCGGCCTGAAGCATTCGGAGGTCGGAGGACGGTTCATCCTCCGGGCTCTTCGCTTTTGGCGTTTTCTGAGTTTGTACCAGAGGTAACCGGCGCGAGGGTTCGAATGTCGTGATTTCTCGAACTCGACCAACCGGGGCTTCATCCTTGGTCTGATTCAAGAACAGAAAGCCCCCCAGCGCGACAACCGCTCCCACCCCCACAGCCCAAGCGGGTACGGGCCGGGCGGTTTTCTCCTTGGATTTCGGCCAAGACTTCGATTTGATGGAGGCGAGGTCTGCCTGCTCGGAGTGCAATGACACCGCCTTCTCAAGCGCCCGAGCCATCTCGCCGGCAGACACGAACCGTGTCTGCAAATCTCGAGCACAAGCCTGCATCACGATGTAGGCGACCACGGGGGGAATGTCGGACCGGATCTCTTCAACACCGACATAGGCGTTATTCAGTGGTCCAAACGGATTAATCCGTTGACCCTCCTCTTGATAGGGCATGACCCCGGTGATCGATTTGTAAAGGCTCACCCCCAAGGCGAAAAGATCGGCCGTGACCCGCACATCGAACGAGATACTCCCGGCCGCGGGCCGACTGAGCAGCTCCGGCGCCAAATAGCCGGGCGTCCCAGCCACCAAAGAGCCATCCCACTCCTCGTGGTGCAGGTCCGACCCGAGCCCGAAGTCTCCTAGCTTCAAGGTCTCAATATCATCGGCTTGCCTGGTGAACATCAAATTCTCTGGTTTGATGTCGCCATGCGACAGACCTGCCTTGTGATGAAGTGAGTCGAGGGCCCGAGCCGCGATGGCGAACCACCGAACAGCGATCGGCCAGGGGAGTGGTCCGTTAAGAAGTCGAGCGGCCAGACTTCCCCCGTTCATGTACTCCATTAACAGGTATCTCCAACGATCATTTCCCCCTGCGCTAAAGACATGAACCAGACCTGGATGCGAGATTTTGGCCGCCCTGGCCGCCTCCTCCTCGAGTTGCTCCACGAGGTCGGCTCGGAGGCCCGAGATCCTTACCACCTTGAGCACCTCCTGGCGATCGAGGGGGTCGTTTTGCACCAGATAGACCTGGCTCATCCGCGTCCGACTCAATTCCTTGAGAATCTTGTACGACGGGGGAATCAGTGCCGAGAGTTCGTCGAGAGGAATTCCAGGTTCCGCTTTAGCCCCCTCGAAGAAGGCAGGGGTTGAGTCGTCGAGAGAGACGGCGTGGGTACGTTCGTTCGCCAGCCAGGCGCGCCACTCCTCCTGGGCCTCCTCCGCCAAGGAAAAATCGGAGAAGAGTTGGTTGAACTCAGCCTCACCGGTTGCCCAAACCGAGTCAAACGCCAACTGGTCTTCACCCCAGCACTTCGCCAGATTCAAGGCGATCAAGTCACGAGTCGGGTTGGGTTCGGTCCTTAACCGTTCCACAAGTTCGGTCATCGCGACACCACTTCGCAACTCTGCCTCAAACCTTGCGCATTGCTGTTCGAAACGAGCTTGAACCGCGGCGTCCAGACGGAGGAACATTTTCTCAGACCAAAGCGGCTCCATGGGTTCCGGCGGGTCGGCGAGCATGGCCTCGTCTCCTCCTCTTCAGAATGAACTCGTGGGACGGATCAACTTGAAGGGCTCGAATCTCTCGAATTCTGGCTGTCCAAAAACCGTCGGGCGGCGATGGTGAACTGACGAATTCTCCGGTACACCGTTGTCCGGTGCCGCTTGACTTCCGCGGCGATCTCGGCGTCGGTGTACCCTGCGACGGCCATGGTCCAGATCACGAAGTCGGTCGCGTCGAGCGTGCTCAACATGTAGCCATTGAGTTCGCGAATCCGTGCAAGAAATTCTGGGGCGGGTTCTCGTTTTTGCGATTCGGCAGGCGCGAGGGCCAGGGCGGGCTCGAATCCCGGCTTCCCCTTGGTTCGCCTCTCACCCCTGCGCGCGCGGTTGTAGGCAAGGCGAACCAGTTGTTGAGCGAGCACCGCTGTCGGTTCCTGAACCTCGATCCCGCCCCAGTTCGACCCTTCCTCCAGGTCGAGTATCACCGAGGCGACGGCCCCCAGCACGGTGGTCACCGCATGCTCGGGAGGGACATCCGCGGTAAGCTTGCGGAAATGCCAACGAAGCGATGTCGGCCAACCCTCCACGGCCCCTTCCAGAATCTGACGCGCGATAGGTAATACCCGCTTCGCCAACTCACGCGGGCGCCGCCCCGAAGGTTGTCCCTCCATCCCGCACCTCATCACGTCACAATTGACCACAAGAAGGGAACGTCTAGCGTTTCAACTCCAACGAAAACGAAACGCCGACGTATCCAACTCCGTCCACTTCGACGGACCGCCACGCCTCACCCATGCATCCACACTTTTAGGGTTTTACCCACTTTATTGACGATCCATTAAGACTAATCGAACCTGCAAAATCAAGATACTTGGTGTTAAGTGATTTCTATAACACCATGATGATTCGATAATCAATCACGCACGGTTTTCCCATACTCGTCAATCATGAAAATCGTTTATTTAAACCTTGAGTTTCGAGATTCGTGACGACCACGTTCGGATACCTACGTCAAAGCTCGGATACTCTTGGTTCATTGGGGGGGGATCCAAGCTCCAGCCCGGCAACCGTTCAATCGCCACGTTACGAATGGCTCAGAACTCATTTGTTATTGATATCATCAATACAACTCTTCCGCGACTCCAAGAAATGCGTCGTCCCGCTGTCCTTCATCATTTGATATGGGCGTAACTCGCCGTCCGCTTGTCCAAGTCCCTGCATCCGACACTCGACGGGTGCCTCGTACTCCCATCAGAGCATGATCATCAGGTTGTTTCGGGAGGACGAGCCATTGCTGTGAACAGGTCGAACTGCATGCACGCATCTTGATCAGGGTGCAACTGGGGAGATTTGGCAAAGTTACAAATTTTCTATTTTCCCCATTTTCAACCATAACCATATGATGCGCTATAATTTAGATTTTTCCAGATCTTAATTTCATATCGTTTTTTATGTTTTCAATCGATTCCAAATGGCCTTCTTCAAAGCAGTTACAGCGATTCCTCGACTGTTCACAGCAAGTGGGACGAGGCTCCCGCCGAGTGGCGGCGGCTGGGACTTGGACAAGCGGGCGGCGAGTCACGCCCTTTTAGTTCTTTCTGTCGCTTTCCTTTTATTGCCTGTCTGAGTAGTTCGCGATAATCGACCTTGTTCCGGACATTCCCGTCCCGTTCCTTGAACGACGAGGCGGGCGCGCCCGAGGTTTCCAGATAGTCGACGCAGAACGACCAGAACGAGTTCTCCCCCTGGTCCACCCACCGACGTTCCACACTCAAAGGGTGTACGAAAAGTCAGATTGCGCCTAGAATTCCCGTATGAAACGCAAATCCTACCCCTCCGATCTGACCGACACCCAGTGGAACCGGCTCAAACGCCTGCTCCCCCCCGCCAAGCCCG
>Ga0182745_1000226_pt1 | contig 70997 bp, 87 predicted proteins | sample eDN3rd30CKraftBY_FD_128523 | JGI IMG/M metagenome (GOLD analysis project Ga0182745, IMG submission 128523) | Enriched backyard soil microbial communities from Emeryville, California, USA - eDNA 3rd pass 30_C Kraft BY (version 2) (version 2) | ecosystem: Environmental > Terrestrial > Soil >... | reverse complement strand
GTATTACAATTGCATCCGTTTCTTTGCTAAACCCGGTAGGACAGCCGTGAACGTCAAGTAAGGCTTTGATTACATCCGTTTCAAGTTCAAACTCGCAGGCAAGGTTCTGTATATCTTCTGGTGTAATGTTCATGGCATAAATTTATAAATTTTGTATGCACACTTTGTGAAATTAAGAAAAATTTATTTTAATTTGGTTTCATGAATCCCGGTCGCCCAATAACATTCACGCGGACACTTGCCAACGGCGAGGTAATAGAAATAGATGATGGTTATGAGTATCCCGATCCACACGATGAGGACTACGCATACAACGAAGAAGACGAATAAATACTATCGTGTCAAGAATACCATTTCCCATTGGAACTTGTATTTCCTGTAAACTGGAAAATAAAAAACTCATCGCTAAACATTGCTTTGAAGCACCGTCTTTCTGTTACCAGAAATATCAGCAGGAAAAATATAGAGCTAAACAAGTTGAAAAACCTAAAAAGAAAAAGACAGCTATTAAACCGGTTTCAGATAAGATGCTCGACAAATTAAAACATTATCGCAGGCTCAGGGATAAGTTCCTGGCAGAAAATCCCGTGTGCATGTTTCCGGGCTGCAATTGCAGGGAAGTAACGTTGCATCACGCACGTGGACGCGTAGGCGCTTTTCTGACAGATAAGCGATACTTTAAATCACTGTGCTGGCCACATCACCAATACGTGGAATCCCATCCGGACGAAGCAAGGAAATTGGGATTATCGTACTGCCGACTTCATTCCAATAGCTGACAATGATTTATTGATACAATACCAGGACAATAGAATAGAACCCGCACAGATAATTCGTAAAAAATGTGCTGAAATGCTAACATAGTAGGCCAAACAAATAATGGTAACAAGTGCAAATAAGAATTTGGTTACAGAAATGACCATCGTTTTATTTTTAGGTAACTTCATGATAATAGTGTAACCTACGCCACTAATAATCATAAACATTAAAATACAAAATGCGCAGCCAAATAGAATTAAGAACTTAATTAAAAAATTGTTTTTTGAAACAAACAGATTGTAAAACAATAAATCAATCTTAAATACACCGTAATAAATCACAAAATTGAGTAGTGTAATTAAGATGTAATATATAACATTTCTGATAAAATACAGTAGAGCCATAATTGTACTCATTTTTATTAAGGGGTCTTATCAACATAAATAATTGTAAACTGCTTTTTCTCTTCAGAAATTTTTATGCTGGCAGCGGTAAATAAATCTTTACTTATCCATGTTTCATCATTTATCCTGTCAAAATTCTTTTCAAGTTCCTTTCTGGCAAAATTTAATTGTATGATGTCTGAAGTTACCGTATACATCCAACACACATCATTATCATTAAAATGATAGGTAACATATCCAGAACCACTCGTAATTTTATACGCAATAAACATTCCCCCATTAGAAGTAGTTCCCTTATGCCAAAATGCAAAATAAGGATCGGCCCTTTTAGAGTCTCTTATTTCTGCCTCGGTTTGCCCAAATCCAAATGGTTTTTGAGCAAAGGAGAATGAAGTATACATTAAAACAAAACAAATAATCAATCCCCCTATTTTCATAAGTTAAAATTTTTATTAACTATATTTGATATAATTAACAATTATACAAAACTTTATATCTTTATAAAACAATTAGAATCAATTGCTTATACCATGAAGTCACTTATAAAAAACAACCTCCTTTTGCTATTAATTGTATTTTTAGCATTAACGTCATGCGATAAAAGTGAAAATACAATTCAGGATGAGCAAACAACCGGGGATACCAATACCGATATAACTAAAATAAATATTTCAGGTACCGATTATCCGGTCATCAGCATCGGGAATCAGCTTTGGACCACTGAAAATTATTCCGGATTGGGAGGAACAACACAACTTGGCAACCAGTTCGAATTTGCATATTACGAACACAGGGTATATACGTTCACTGATACCGTAGACATTCAATTGCCCTCCGGATGGAGAGTTCCTTCAAAAGAGGATTATGTGAAACTATTGAAAACTATAGGATCCGCTTCGTCATGGACTAATAAAACCATAAACAGTACAAACTATCAATTTTTTGCCATAGAGGCAGGTGTATATGCTAACCTACTTTCAAAAGATGCGTGGGAAACTTCTGGAAAATACAACGGACAATCAGGATATAATGCCTATCCGGTATTAAAACAAAGTAGTAAAGGTTATTTGAATACCTATTACATGTGTTCAGGTGGCAGTATAAAAAAGCTCGACTATGTACTTATTGGCGATAATTGCGAAGCTGGCATTTACAGCAATTATGATTATAATAATGGCTATATCGGTTCAGATAATAATGAAAACCCGCCATTATCTATCCGCTTTGTAAAGGATAAATAACTATTCTTCCACAGATTCGGACAGTAAATCTTTAAGGTATGCCTTGAAACTTCTCAACGCCGATTTTTGGTCTAATTCCTCATCAGTCGGTTCTTCATTCTTTTTAGCGGTATTACTCCATTTGCCGGCTCCCAATACCTGGTTTTTAGCCATTTTAACAGCATACAGGTTCAGTGCGTTCATTGCCTCTTTAAAATCCTGCTTGTTTAACCAGTTCAGGTATTCTTTTACAGTTACTTCATTGTCTTCGGCATCATAAACAACAGGTTCTGTGTTTTCAAGCTGCTTCAACACATACTGCCCGCGAAGCCGGTCTATTTCATAGACTTCCCGTTTACTCATTTCATGCTCAACATCCCCATCGAAATAGGTTCGGTCTGTATATGGTTTTAACCAATAGCCCTTATTCCAAAGCATGTTGGTATATTCGTCTATCTGCCCGTGTTGAGCAGGCAACCACGGTATGTTAAACCGGTCTTTTACCGGCCGGCCAAACTGATCGTGCCTGCTCACCAGTTGTTGTTCCAGCATAGGTATTCCCCGGTTAAACTCGTCCCATCCTTCCATAGCCCGCTTATTGTCAAGTTCAAGCAAGCCTTTTACATCGGTATTTATTTGGGGAATGAAATTCGGGAATAATAAGGTCCGTAAGCTCCGTTTGCCGGTTCTCGACAGGCTTTCTTTTATTTGGGCTGAGATTTGGGTATCATCGTTTCCATATCGGTTGCCCACATTAAACAGGTCGGCTATTCCGGTTAAAGATGCCTGGTCGAATACATAGCCCATGTATTTGTATAACTCTACCGATAGTTTTTCAGCAATCGCTTTATCATTTCCGTTTTTGAAGCGTTCATTATCCTGCCAGTAACCTATAGCGGCAAATGCCGGGGCAAAAGGTGAGTATTTATAGCTGAATTTCTGACCCATAAAATCCGCGGTATACTCTTCAAACTGGACATCCGTATTGGCCAGTTCCCTGTTTTTATTATAGTCTCCGGTTCCGTCAGCAAATACGGTTAATACCGGCCGTTTCTTTCCTTTGTCATCGGTATAGGTTAATCCGGTGAGTCCATACATAGCACCCAATATGGCTGTGCCAACCGATGCTTTAATGAGCAACTCCTTTTTGCGTTCTGCCGATAGCTCCTTTTTAACACCAAACTTATGTGCCACATTATCGGTTACCAGGTTAGCTTCTTTTCCGGCGGCAAGGGTAATAAATCCAAGTGGAGAATACTCAATCATGTGATTGGCTACGTTGAGCGGAACATTAACAAACGGCGCCACGGTAACCCTTAATGGCGGAATAGCACCAAACAACGTTTGTATGCCGTTGGCAATAATTCCGGCATAACCTTTAGGCGGCCCCATAACCAGGCTTGAATCAGCAAAATCTTTAGCTTCGGCAACAACTTCACTGTCCCGCTCCTGTTCCATCAGCTCAAATACTCTTCGCTTAAAATTACGTGATGCCTCTGCGCTGTAGCCGGTATCCCGGTCACGGGTATATAATCCATCGGCACCAGGGGTATAGACAGGGTTCGATAAATTATAATACTTCATCGTTTCACGCATGGCCTGTTGCTCGGCACGTTGCCTTCGTAAGGTAGTATAGCTGAGCAGGTCATTTACCTCAGCCTCTATCTGCTTATTGGTTTTGCGTTGGTCTCTTGGCAACTTTTTATTCTCTTCCTTCAATCCGTTAATCAGCAGTTCTGCCGTCTTCATTTCCCGTAATCCGTAATTCAGGAAAGCGTCTGCGGCCGAAAGCGCCCGTCCGGGATAGTTATAGAACATCAAGGCACGGGCAAGCCCCCTTTTCTCAATACGCTCCATAATGTCCCGCTCTTTAGGAACCGTACCGGTTTTTGGATAGCCTGTTGCCAGTACGTTACGGGCTTCGGCCGAACCACGTTCAAATGTCCCCTTTTTAAGGGCATTCCATAGAACAGATACGTATTTTGGATTACGCAATGCCGCTGTAGTAAACTTTTGCAACACTACCTGGGCGTTAAATCCCATATTCCGTTGGTGTGTTTCAATGCCATACAGCATATTGGCGTACATAACCGGAATGCCCATGTTGAGCAGGCTTTCTTTTTTCAGGTTGGCGATATAGTCGTTCAGCTTAATATATGCCTCTGCCTGGTAAAGCGAGCCGGGCTCTGTTTCGGCTACTTTGGCCGATAATTCTTTTAAACGCCGTGCCACATCCGGATTGTCCGCATGAACAATACCGAATTTTTCATAAAACAACTGGTCTACACGGTTTACCCGTTTAGCTTCGCCAAATATATCCGTTACGTTTTGAATGGTACCATCCAGCACACCGGCCTGTATCGCGTCAACTATTTTTTCATGAATTTCCGCCCTTGCCTTTTTAGCTTTCGGGTAGGTACGTTCAATAATGGTGGGCGGAAATAGCTTGTCAATAAGCTTTTTCGATTCCTGATTTAGCCTTTCTTTAAACTCCACGTCAAACTCATCACCGGCAAAGTCGCGTAAAGTCCGTTGCTTGTTATCTATGGCCGCATCCAGTTTACTGCTCCACAATGCCCGGGCCTGCTTTTCGGTAAGGTCAAGCTCGTTTATCATTTTACGGCTCCAGTCTGCAAACTTGGTAAACCCAAGTGCAGCGTACTCAGCGCCTATTTCAAGCGCAGCTTCAACTTGAGCCTGGTTTAACCCGATTATACTGGAGCTCAATGTTCCTTTTGATGCCTTTTTAAATCGCTCCTTAGCATCGGCAATACGTTTCAGCCGCTCTTCCCTTGTCCGGGTAAAGTAATTGCTATTACTTTCTCCTGTCGTTTTTTTGGTTTTTTCAGATAGCTTCTTCTCTAAATCTGAAATCTGTTTCTTTAATCCCTCTATAAGCTGTTCGGCTGCCGAACTTATCTTTTCCGAAAGGTTTCCCTTCCCGATTTTCTTTTCAGTTAGGTCTTCGCGTTCAATGCGCCGCTTGATGGATTTGTAGATACCGTCAGGCGACATCCGGTAATAACGTTGCACCGCCTGAATAGAACGTCCAGAATCCCGTAAATAAATATCCAGCCTGTCAGAAAGGTCAGCCTGCAAGTCGCTGGCTCGTGTTTTCTCAGCATCCGTTTTTGCGGATTTCTCTGATTCATAATAATGATTGATGGCCTCCGAATACAGCATAGTGCGTACGGCGCCGTTCAAATCATTAGCCCGGTTATCGGCCATTTCAACCGCCCGGTCAACACCTTCAAATGAAATAATGTCCTTGGCTATTAAATTGGCTTCTTCGTTAGAAAATGCCTCGTATCCCAGACCTTTTTTCTTTATATTTTCTATGGTGGTTTCGCTCAGGTTGCTTTGCTCCGGGTCGGCAAGCCTGTTTAGTAAAGCCTTTTTTCGCTCAGAACCACTTAAATTTTCCCCATCCCCTTCGGGTTTAGCTTTTTGTTCAGTCGGTTGGTTAGCACTTTCTGTTTCCGGCTGTTCTCGCTCAGGCTGCTTCCCTTCAGCGGGTTCACCGGACGGCCCGGGTTTTTCCGGTTCAGCCAGTTCTGCACTGCTTTTATCTTGGCCGATACCTGATCCTCGGTCATGCTCTGGTCCTGGTACAGGTTCCGGTACGCCTGTAGCTTCAGCGGACTTGTGTTCTTCTTCATACGCTTTAATGTCTTCTGGTGTAATACCGTCTTCGCGGATAGCCTTAGCTTCTTCCTTGCTGAGCGCTTCTGGGTTTGGCTCTTTTGCCTCGGTCAGGCTTTTATATAAGGCAGGCAGGTGTTCTTCAATTTTTGAACCTACATTGTCAATCATATCCCTGGCCCACTGCTTAAAATCGCCTTTGGCCTCTTTCAAAATCAGACCGGCATATTCCCTGAACTCCTTATCGGCAAGCAGTGCCGGTATGCCGGTTATATCATTGAAACGGCCACGAAATTTAGCGCCAAGTTCTTTTTTCCGGGCTAATTCCTCGTCTGTTAATGACTTTACTTTTCTGTCGGTTTTTTCTGGTCCTTCTTCGGCAGATCGTACACTCCCGCCGCGTCCATCAGCGGTACCAGCTTGTTCAGCGCCTTGTTCCAGCTCTCCCGGTTCTTCTTTTCCTTCTGCCTTGGCGCCTGTTTTATTGGCAACCGCCTCAACGGTAAGTTTATCTTTATTATCCTGAAAAGCTTTGATAGCTTCTGCTTCACTGTCAAAGTTGTTGCTTATTTTTCTGCCGCTATTGGTCTCAAACACGGCGAATTTACCTTCTCCGGCCGGGGCGGCGGCGAATTGGTAACCTGCATCTGTCAGGTGCTGTGGAACATCCTCTATTAATGTACCGGTAGCTTTTACAGGTTCTTTGTCCCCGGCATTCGTGTCGGGAACATCCTTAGTAGCAGGTACAGTTCTTCTTTTCTCAATTAACTGGTTTGACTTTGCTATAACTTCCAATAGCTCCTTATCGTCAGACGGAAACCAGCTTTCTATCTGATTGAATGAATCCACATTGCTCACATCTTTGCCCGGCTTTCCTAAGAAAACAGAATACCCTTCTTTAGCAGGGCTAATGGATAGACTATATCCATCTTTTGTAGTTGCCCTGTACTCTTTTTGCCCCGCTCTTTTTGCCCCTTCTGGTATTACATCTTCATCAACAGCATCAAAATTTTCTTCTAACAGTTCTTTTATGCTCTTATCATCTGTTTTTTCTATATTTGTGGTGGGAGTCGTTTCGGACGTTGGGCGTAAGGGGACTGTTTCAGTATCCATTTTCGCGTTCCCCTTTTTCTTATACATAGTAACCGCAGCTAATTCCTTTTTTCCTGTTCTGACTTCTTCAAAGTAATAAGTTGTGCCATCTGGGTATCCTTTAGTGTAAAGTATCCTTTCTGGCTTGCCGGGCTCTATCTTCTTTTCTATGGCATCATAGTTGTCTATAATATCAGGTATAAGCGATACGTCATCTTTTGTTATTGCCGTCTGCCCTTGTTTCGCTTCTGTACTTTCATTGCCATGTTCTTTTAAAATGTGGTTTATGGCTGAATTATCTATGGTATGTTCAAATTCTTCATCAATATCAATCCCGGTCTTCTCTTTTATGGCTTTAACCTCTTCTTTGGTAACCGGGCGGATAAATTCTTTTACAACCCTATCCTTTACCTTTTGGGCTAAATCAAACAGCTTGCCTATCTTCTCTTTAACATAACTTTGCTCTGGGGCACCTTCCGCATCTCCTTTTTCTCCCAATAAATCTTCTACCGCTTTTACCAGTTCAGGGTTGCTGCCGTCTGCTTTGGCTTTATGGTAGGCTTCTGAAATTACCTCTTCGCTCAGTTTACTTTTTTGCTTTGCTTCATAATCAGGCACCAAGCTGAGAACATCTCCATATTTGCTGTATTCATCATTTTGTCCCAAGTCAAATTTAACGTCTCCCAATGCCTTAGCTGTACTTTCCACATCTTTTAACGTGTTACTCGCTTTTCCTATCTTAACAGGCTTAGCGCTTTCTTCAGCAGCAGCCTTTGCTTCTTCCGGTTGTTTTTGTTCAGGTAATACAGCCTCAGCAGCAGGTACAGTTTCGTTTGCCGGTTCATTGCGTTGTGTTTGTTGTTCGGAGGTCAGGTTACCAAACTCATCAAACGAATGCTTATGGCTTACCTCTGGCTCCGGTTGCTCGGGTTTAACTTCAGGGTTGTCTTTAATCAGCTTTTTAAGCTTGTCGAATTGAGTGTTTCGCCGCTCTTTCAATGCTTCAAGACGAACTTCGGCATTGGCCGTTTCTAAAGGGTCGGCAGATGTTTTGATGGTTTCCTCGTAACCCTGTATCTGGTCATCCATGCCTTTTATCTGCTCGCTCAGGTCTGCCTGTTGTTTGGCGATGGGTGTATAGGCGGTGTAAACCTGCTCAACCTTGCCAAGTAGTTGATTTTTAGTATCTTCCGGAAGGTCTGAATTGTTAATGGACTCAATAAACTTTTGCTTGTTCTTCCCTATCTGCCCTACAACAATTTTCAGGTCCGCCGCATTCTGTAATGATAGCTGTGCAATGTGCCCTTGGGTTTTGGTCGCATAATCGGCGCTTTCTCCGGCCTGCATGCCCTGTTCAATGGATTTGGCTATCAGCTTACCCGGGCGGTCCTTGATGCTTACAGCGGCCCCTATTTGCTCCGGGGTAGCTTTTATAAAATTGGCTACACGCGACATGTCGCGGGCATCGGTAAGTGTACTGAGAATGCTTTTATCCAACCTTATCTTGCTTATCTCCCTGCCCGTCCCGGTGACAATTCCCGGTGCTTCAAAAGCGGCTCCCATGCCAGCCTGTACGGCAGCGTTATCCCAGTTAATCTCCCGGCCGTTAACCAGGTCACTGCCAACTGATGTGCCGCCGAAAACGGCGCTTACCCCCAAAGCGTTAAGTAATGCTTTGGTAACTTCACCACCCTTAAACAATCCTTTTTGGGCGAGCAGGTTGGCTGCTTCTTTGCCAAATGTTTTACCCACCAGCATTTGTGCCTCAATGCTCATCCCCTCAATGCCGCCATGTACAAATCCCTCGCTTGCATTTCCAAGGGATTCGGTCATATCCTTGCCCTCGTTCCGGGCTTCTCCGTAGCCCTTTAATGCGCCGGTAGTAGCTAAAAACTTGGTGAGATGTGATATAACAGGCGCCGATTGACTCTCGGTCAACATTGTTCCGTTGGCAACCAGATTTTCCCCTCCTGTTAGTGCGGTAGCTGCCAGTAGCGGAACGGTTTGCATAACTCCTTCAGCTACATGTCCGGCTATGGTTTCGGGCTGACTGCGTTGCTCGAATTGCTTGTCGTATGAATCCGCTGCATCCTTAAACCAGTTAGCCTTTTGCGACTGGTAAGCTTTACCGGTAATTCCGGTATATATTTTACCCATCACATCATCAACAAATGTTGCTCCGGCATCTAATGGGCGCAAAACCGTATCCGATACTCCTTTATTTAGAGCCGGTAATTTTAATGCCTGTACAATATCATTGGCTAAGCCACGATTGTCATCTGCCTCCGTAAGGGTATCTGCCAGACGTTCATTGGCCTGCCCGATAATAGCGTCACTTGCGCCGGCCCCATGCTGCGCATCATAGGCTTGTTTACCCCCGTTAAGCCGTCTGGAAAGATTCGCTGTCTTATTCTCTTCATCCTGTAAAACCCGGTCGTAAACTTTTTTACCGCTTTGGGTAAGTACCATTGGTGTCGATGTATCTGGTGTAGCGAACGCTCCGGGTAGCTGTATTCCGTAAGACGCGGGCTTAAAAAATTGACTTTTAAAGGATTGGATATCCTTGGTATAATACTCAGCGCTTTGCAGCGCTCCGTGCAGTTTTGCTATACCTTCATCCGAAGAAAATTGCTTGTCAAAATCATCGTACGACTTGGTATAATAATCGGCATCGTTAAGTGCTTTCCATAATTTGTATTTCGGATTATCTGCCATTACAAATCATTTAAGCCCCCTTTGGTTAATTTTGTCTTTGGCTTCGGAGTTTCCTTCTTGCTGGTCGAAAATGCGCTTCCGCCACCCTTTGAATGAGCCTTCAGGGTCTGCTGCATAGACTTGGTAGTCGTTTTATTCACAGACAACTGCGAGGCTGGTATCATCACATTCACATCCCTGTCCCGTATTTTAGCCGTACCGATAAGCATGGGTATATAATCTACCTTGGTACCGTTAGGCAACGACAGGTACTTTTCTTTTGAAATAGGGTTTCCCTGGCTGTCTACAGGTACATCCTTAATTTGAGAAGCTTTGAACGATACACTACCGGATGCCGTTTGCCTGCCCTTCGTTCCGCCATGGTCCAGGTCATAATAGCCGGAGGATAAATCCACATTCTGGTTAATAGTAACAGGTGTCTCGTTAAACCCGGGAATTGTACCTGTATTCTTACCAGTCCTGAAGGTCACATCTTTAGATTTCGATGGGTCTATAGCTGCTACCGAATAGGGCGATGAGCTTTGAGAGGTATTACCTTGTAAACGGGTATACCACGGCCAGATAATGGAAGCCGGCTTGGGTTTATTTTTACGGCCAATCAGGCTTTCTTTAGCTACATCCAGCCCGTATAAATATTCCGGTGCGGTATCTTCCTTAATTGCCCTTGCGGCATACTGTTTACGTTCATCTTCGGGAAGGGCTGAAAATGTTTTTGCCCAGTATTGCTTGGCCTGCGGGTTGTTCTGGTATTCGGCCAGAAAATGATTTTCTATAGCACCGGGACTGCGTTGCAGTATATAGCCATTTTGTGTCGGGTCTATCGCATTCTTCGTCTTACTTGCCCATGCGGTGAAATTATAGGGTTTCTCCAATTGGGTAATATCAGGGGCCGGTTTACCCTCTTTCATAATTTCAGAAAGCGGCCGGTTGTAAAATTCATTAACCTTTGCCAAGGCATCTTCATTATATTTATCCGGATGTTCCCTGATAGATTTGGTAAGCGTATCCCACGTGCCCTGAAGATACTTCGCTGCCGAATTGGTCTGTTTCAGTAAATTGCTTTTGGTATGAAAATCTTTGTAAAGCTGAGCAGCCTTATCATTGGTCAATGCCCCGGATTTGTAAGGGTCGTACCGCATAACGGTGAGCTTGTGACCAATGTCATTGATATCATCAAGGGCTTTTTGTTGCTCTTCCTGCCACCGGAATGTAAAGTCTGGAGTTTCAGGCGTATATATCTTTTCAAGCTCCATGTTTCTTTTGCGCTCCGCTTCCTGCCGTGCCGCCTCAATTTTAGGCTGCTCGGCAACAGTCTGTACAAGTTCGTCAAAAGCCTTTATGGGATTTGTTTCTGCTTGGTAGGCGTAAAAATCTGGAACTCCGGGTTGTGCCATTTCGCTGGATTATAAGCCTAATAATTTTGTTAATATGGAAGAAGCGTCACCGCCCGCTCCGGCCAGTTGGCTATTGCCCTTCAGCAACGTTGAAAAGGCGGATGAAATATCTCCTATACCATTTCCAATACTCTCCTTACGGGCTTTTTCACGGGCTACATCGTCCTGGTATTTACCAATGGTATTCCAGTCAACTACACGGTTGGCATCCTGTGCATTTACCCCTAACTGGTTAATCAGGGTTGCTTCGTCTTGCTTGTCTTCGAGGGCTCCCTTATAGGCCATATCAGCCTCCTGGTTCATTTTACCCGCTTGCGCCGTTGCCAGTCCGGTTAAAAAGTCGGCACCATTGGTAGACGCCTTTCCCTGGTTAATATAACCGGCAACATCCTGGTCCAGCTTTTTCTGAAGTGTGTCTGCACCGGTAAGTCCTTTGGTTGCAGCCTCCCGTTTCGCTATGTCCAGCGCCTGTAACAGGTACGGGTTTTCAGTAATGGTCGGCCGTTCCACTTTAGATTTATTCGAGAATAATCCGAATAATCCTTTTCCTACGGACAATGCTAAGGGTAATGCAAATGGTATAGGCATAACAATAATTTTATCATTTCAAATATACATAATTTCACAAAGTGTGCACACAAATCAATCTGTAGGATTGCTTGCCGTGTAATATATCTCTGCCAGTATCAGCACAACTTCTTCTGGCCCTTCGTGCCGTAAGGTCAGCATAGCCACCTTACCCATTAAATCCCTTCCTTCAAATAACTTCTGTAATTCCGTTTTATCAGGGTTAGCGTCCGGCGTCAGCATATCCCGAAGAAAGGGCGCATAATAATCTCCTTCAAAGTATTCAAACCAGTTGGCTGTCAACTTGCTTTTCATACCTAACGGATGCCTGCTGTCGCCGGGAATAGTTATTTCAGGTAACCACAACACCCGGTTAGCCTGGTATTTCATAGACAATAGTATCTTATTGGCCGATGGCGATGGGTTAAATACGGTTTTTAAAACGGATGCGTACTGCTCACCATAAAAATTATTCCGTTGGGTTACATCATCATGGACCCACAGGTTTCCATCCTTAAACGTGCACAATTTATTTCCGAAGTTACCGCCGGATTCAGGCAGGTAATCGGCATGATAAATAAAACGTTGCTTCTTAATATCCAGCACAACGGTATCGGCCGCTATACCTTCTTTTGGTTTTATGCTCAAAATATAGCGCTTACGTTCAGGGTCGATATATCCCGGCATCTTGGCGGATGTGTTTCGTATATCGGCCAATGTTTTTGTCCAGAACTGAGCGTAAAATGCTTCTTCAGAAACGGCTTTAATTTCAAGTCCGCTCATGGCGCATATTACACCGCGGTATGTATCGGCAAAGTATTCTATCCCGCCATAAAGGGCATAGGATTCCGGACTTCTGCCAATACCGAATTTCTGGGGAGCATATTGTATATCGTTGAGTAACTGGTCTGATACGGCTACTGTAGCTGACCCGTCAGGGCTGGTCAGCATACGTTGATTGACCAGTATTTTACCTACACGCAATTCCTGTAAATTAGCCAGTACGCGGTCATTGTATTTGATGCGTAATATCTCACCATATTGCTCTTCGTACGTTTTTTGATTGCCTGGATAAAACCGGCTCAATCCATTAATATTGGTTTCCGCTACATAAGGACGGCTAAATCGGTGCGTAGCAATTCTTTTTAACCGTTTGGCATTGGGATTTTGTGCTGAGAAACGCCCATAGTCATATAACTTCGATGGGTAATAGTCTGAGAAATTAAAATCTTCAACGATAAGATTAATTAAACCCACATCGGAAATTCTATCTATTCGCTTAAATTTAATATTTCTTGTTTTTATATAGCAATCTGCTCCGTAAATCCTTCCTATAGCAGGCTGGTTTTCATCCTGATCCTGGATGGGTCCCTGATGGGCTCTGTTAGATAAACCCGGATTGAGCACATCATAACATTCACCTATTTCATAAAATACATTATCTGAATTTGTATCTGAATTTAACTGCTTAGGTTTATAAATCTCGATAAATAGATTTTTTGAAACCGTAAATGTTGGTTTAGCGATTTTCAACCATTTTCCTGGTAATATTACATGCCAGTCAGTTGTATTCTCTACACTCTTCGGCGGAGTGATAAATATTGTTCTTCCGTTATTGCTAACAGAACCCATTATATGGATAGTACCTGTGATATATACCTGCAATCCCCTGAAAGTGCTATCAAAAAATCCATCTATATTAACTGTAAATTCATTGCCGGAACAGGAAGCGATCGCATCATAATCCCTGCGTTCATCTTCTATGATATCCAATATTTCGGTATCGTAATAACTGGATGGCGAAAAAGACGGTGAGGCTGTTGCACTATCTACCAATCCTATAAAATTAATCCTGTCACCGGCTTCAAAATCATAACCGATAGCTTCATATTTTTTATAGGCTTTGTATTCATAAAAGGAATTGAGTTCAAGCATTAAATAATCATTCCCGTTCCTATTGGTTACATTGGTGTCATATCCCGGAACAATATGATCGGTTACCCATTCCAACGATGCTACATGTGTTAAATTCCTGGTTAAGCATGGTTGCCATTTTACAGCCTCTAACGGCGGCTTATGATTAATTTGATATTCTAAAATACCATACGTACCATAATTTTGGTTTATTTTTGGTGTTTCTCTCAACCATCCTTGTTTACTCTGCACCAACCATTGTCTGCCTATTTTATCCTCGTATATAATACCCGGTAAATATGAACTATTGTGTTTAAAGGTTTTATAAACATTAATAATTCCATTGTTCGCTGTAGGGTTATTAAATATAAATGTAAACTGCGCATTCAATTCGGTTAAATTATCCTTCCCCTCCTCAAAATTGGCATAATCAATGATATCGTCATTCACTAAATCCTGGCAAACCGGTTTTTCCGGGAAGTTATCATAGTTGAGTAAACTATCTTCATCAGGGATAGCGATACCGTTAACATCATTGTAAAAATTATAGGCGCAAGATATGTTATCTGCCAGTCCTAAATCAGCCTTATCAATAGTTGCTACTTTATAGAACTTCATCTCATCGTTATCAGAAACGGCAATATTTATTTTCCTGACATTTGAAGGCCCGGTATTAATGGTTATTACCAAAACATTATTCAGAATGGCATTACTGTCTTTATTGGGGTCCCCTTCACCAGGAATAAACGGACGTTTGGATATACTGCTCCACGCCGATTCTTCATAGTCATCATAAACAAATTGAGTTCTGGCATAAAACAGCTTTCTCTTCAGCCGGTTGTATGATTTGCTGGCATCAGTAGTATAAACTATGGTCGGCGGAGCAAGTGGCTGCGCTTTTGCCGCCGAAATAATATCTTCGGTTATTAACCCATATTCACTGTTACGGGCACGTTCAATATTAAGTTTCCGGGCATCATTATATCCACCCTCAACCCAGAAAAGTAAGCCTCTTTTAATATTAATGTGTACTATCGGATGTTCCCTGTCAAAGTTAAGCACGTTTACTCCACCGGTTTGAACCAGGTTATGCACCAGGTAAACCGTATCTTCTGTCGCTTCATCGGTTTCAATAATATGATGGTAGTTGTTAGAGTTCCATACAAACCGGTACAGCTTTCTGGTTTCGTCATGGAAGTAATTGCCCATAACTTCATTTTCACCTGCCGGTTGTGTGTACGGTATTAACCGGTTTGAAACGGGGTTAACCATAGCTCCGACTTTCCCGGTAATAGCATCGGCATTGTCAAAGTTTTTGGTACCGGGCAAATAGTCACCTTCCGGGATAAGTCTCGGTTCTAAGTCCGAGTTCATAGCCCCGGTAAACGTTATTTTATGACTTTGATCCGGCATAATTATTACTCTTTATTACCTTTTACCTTACGCCTCTAATAGCTGCTTACTGTTTGCACCGCGTGCCGTTTAAATAAGTCACTCCATTGTTCTTTGCTCATTCCCCGATACAGGCTTTGCAGGCGCTTATATTCAACCTGCCAATCCCGTTTATACTCGTTGGATAATCCTCGGTCCCGCTTTTTATTTACTTTGCTCAGGCAGAAGTTGATAATAGCCTCCTTTGCTTCAGATGGAACAAGATTTACTCCGCCTGTAGTTCCGTCGGCCTTATACTCCATTACCAGCTTCATTCGCTCACCGTAGTTAATCTTCCCGGAGAATTGCAATTCCCAGTCTTCACGGTTTTCTTTAAAAAAACCAAACCGGTTATAGCCTCCGCCAAGCCCGTAAACCGTACCGTTGGTAAATATGGGGTTGACAAACATGAACTGATCGGCCCGCTGAGAATCGTTATAGGCAAATAATTCGTTGATTTCCCGTTCACAACTTTCACGGTCGCATGGGCATACGTTTTTATGTGCGGTACAAAGTGTAGCGTCGTATCCCAATACTACAATTCGCCCGGTGCAGGTATCCATTAACCCGACTTTTGTCCATTGCACATAATCATTGGGTAGCCGGCAGGTGAGCACATCACTTATTTCAAGCAATATGGTTTTCACGTTGGGAAACTGGTACAGGTATAAGTCACCGTATGCACGCTGGCAAAAGGTCATGTTCCTTTCCAGGTAATTCAACTGCATATCGCCATCTTCTATGCAGGCGTCCTGTGCTACTTCTCGTAATGTAATTAATCCCATATTAAACCTTATTACCAGATACAATATCCTTTTGGTCAGCTATAAAATCTTTTGGTACAGCCTTTTCGCCAGTAAAGAACTTTTCCATAATATCCATCACATCTACTTCATACCCGGCAGGCAACGGCAGTTCGTCATCCTCGTTCAGGTCAATGGGATTGGGCACTATTTTAACCTTTACCTTTTCTGCCGAGTCCGGCAAATTCTGGAAATAAAGCCGGTTTCCCTCTGGCCGCACACGCACAATACCGGCATCAAGTGTTTGATTGTAAAACTTAAACGCGTGTATGGCTCCTTCAGACTGTACAATATATTTATCGCTGTAATCTTCGGGACCCACAAACCGGATACCCCTGTTTTGCGGGAAAGAAAGCGGGCGTACAGTGAACGTACTGTATTTATGCCCCAGTTCGTCTTTGGCTACCGGTAAAATGTACGGAAGGATAAAATCCTCCGGCAGGTCACGGGTGTCGTCAAAACGTATCTGGTTTCGGTACTGAACAAGCATCACGTATCCCACGGCCGCTGGCATATAAACTTCTACACGCTCCGGGGTAATAATACTGTCGGACGTGGTCATGCCTCCATTGATTTTTTGGGTTACCAGGCTGAGTAGCTCACCTTTTTTCATGCTTAGTTCATTTTAGCCATATCCATGTACTGCTGCTTTTCCAACATGGCATACTGTTGTATAATTTGCTCCCTGGTCTCCACACCAAACTGCTCCAGTACCAGGTTTTCAATCAGCGGGTACACATGTTCCGGCCATTCCAACGCGTTCGAGTTTTCAGCATCATGCGTGTAGGTAATGCCGTTTTCAGTTTCGCTGAGCGTAAATGCTATTTTACCAAATACCGGCGTACGGATATATCGCAATACCGTTAAAATAGAACCGGCTTCATATAGTTGAATCTTCCCGTTTTCATAGGTATAGATGTATTTCCCGCGTGTTTTATCAGGACGGTCGATATAATCGTCAAGCATATCTTCAACCTGATTGGAAGCGGCATAGCGTATTTTTCTAATCTTTACCTGCGGTTCTCCCGTAGTGTTGACAATGATTTTGTGCGATAAGCGTATATGGTGCCGGTAGTTTGACGGCGGGACGACTTCACCGCCAGGGCTGGATTGTATATCAGCTCTGGCAATGAATGGCAGCAAGGCGTCGGCAATACGCTGTGTTCGCTCAAAGTACGTTACAAAATGCTCAAAAGCCTCCAGTTCTGCCGTCTGTATAGATCTGGTAAAGTCCTCCCCGTTTAAAAAACCTTTAAATTGCTTTTTAAGTAGCTGACAGACTTTGTCGTAAAGTACTTTTTCGCTAATCATCTAATTTCACAAAGTGTGCACACAAATCTATTTAAAATAACTAAATCTTTCCTACTATTTGGAAGTTTGTGCCATCATACACCAGGTTCATTACCTGTCCTGCCGCTATATTTCCTGAAGCCAGTGCGGTAGAACCATTCTTTACAATGGCTTTAGCGCCTAAGTCATTCATGTTGAGCGTTGCGGCTCCGGTATTGGCATTCGTAAATTGTATGGTTACAGGCTGACCGGTGGCGTACTCGGTTATCTCCGGTTCGAGGTCGGCGGTATACGTGTCTGTACCTTCCGCCACGGCAAAGTTTAATGCGCCATTCTGCACATCAGCAATACTGGCTTTATCCCCCAATGACGTGGTGTTTCCGGCTAATCCTGTGGTATTGGCTTCAAGGCATTTACGCAGGTAAGCCACTTCCTGGTGGGGATTAATTGCTATTTTAACCGCAATGGCGTTACCCGTACTGATTCCGGTAAGGTTTTTAGGCAAGGTGTACCTGAATTGAGTAGCAGACAACCGTTCAAAATTGGTAAATCTCGGGTTGAGCTTCTTACCGGAAGATACATGTGTAACAATAATTTCATTTTTTTCGTCAAGCTCGATATTTGACGTAACGGTCACTTTAAAACTGTTGCTGTCTACAGTAAGTGACGCTGAACATTGGCTACCGGCTACCGCGGTGTCAATAAATCCTGTTGCTGGTAAATTTCTCATGGTTTGATTTTATTGATGATGAATGTTTTTATTAATACATAAATTAGAATACCCGCTATAAGTATGGAGAATAGTATAATAAGCACGATTCTGCCGCCAAAATTATTAACCACCGTCTTATCCGCTTCAACCTGCTTGGTTTTATTGAGCGATTTCCCGGTGCTATCCACCTTAACCTTAGCCTCAATCTTAACCTTGGCACTGCTATCCGATTTAACGGTCTTAGAGCCACTTATTTTGCTGTTATCCGACTTGCTTTTTGTGCCGGTAGAGGTTTTTCGCTTAGTAAGATTACCTGTTTTCGGGTCAAATTCTTCTTCTACGGTTGTAAAGGTATTCTTCTTCTGAATATCGTTTTGCTGCTCAACCTTATCCTCAACCTCATTCTTGACCTGAATCTCACTATCGGTTTTAATATCTGTTGAGGATTTTAGCTCAACCGCCTGCAATACCTTTGTTGTGGCCGCTTTGCGAGTACCACAGCTGAACAATACCAGGCTAATTAATATAACTACATACCGCATATATCTGTCTCCTTAATCGCTTCTTTTTATAAACGCCGTCACCTTCACGGCTACCGGCCTCGTTTGTATTGCCCTCAACAGTGGTTACCCAGGTATCAGACCATTTATCGACAAATCCTGTATGAGCAACACGCTTCAGGTTGCTAAACCATATAAAAAACACATCAGCCTGTTGGGGTTCCAGTGTTTGCTTGCCGGATTTGTAAATGGTCCGGCCTTGCTCCATAAGCTGAACACATCCGCCGCTGCGAGCTTTTTTTATTCCGTTTTGCCCAAACGTCCACGAGACGAAAGCGGCACACCAGGGGTTGCCTTTTTTAAGCCATACATACGATAAGTATCGCTCAACTTCAACGCCGTCATTATGGCCGGTTTTCTCACGTATGCCGACCTGTGAATAATACGTGTGCTGTACTTTAGCCCTTACTGTATTACCCGGCTGAGCGAAACAAGTAATACCAAAATGGTAAAGTACACAAACAACGATAAGCAGATTTTTTGCCATGGTTGAAGTTCTTTAAAATCGTTATTGAAAAAGTATTTCATATACTGACCGATGGCCGGCCACAAGGTTTTAACTACACTCCAGGTCACCGCCTGAAAAACGGCATACATTACTAATGTAACAACGATGATTTGCAGGACGCCCGCATCGTACGCCCCCGCTGTAGGGTCGAATATTCGCAGGATGTACGGAGATATAAAGAATGTCAGCACAGCCATAATAAGCGCCGAATACTCTTTGATAAATACTACTGTTTTGTGTTTCATAACTACTTTTTATTATTTTCTAAAACCGTTACCCGTTGGTCAAGCAACCTAACCTGTGTTGATGTGGCATTAATTTGATTTTGCAGCGACTGCATGAATATCTGTGTATCTTTAGTGCTGCCTTTGCCATCATTCTTCAGTTCAATAATTTGAGCCTGAACATCCGTTATTTTATCGCCCTGACGCTCTATAGCCGAAGTTATTTTAGTAATAAACATTACCCCGGCAGTCAGATAACTACAGAATAGTATCAAATCCTTTGCTTTGAATTGCAAATCTTCCCAGGCTGTTATTTTTTTCCTTTCGTCCATAGTTTTTCCGGTTTACTGACGTTTTAAAATTGCTTGTGCAACTCTTATATGATGTGATAGGTAAATAGCTTGTTGTGAAGTTAATCCATTTCCTATAGAGGCAAATCTGGTAGTTTGTGTACTAAATGTTGAACCACCTGTTGATAAAATATTTATATTATTATCATTTGTTGCTAAAGAATTAATCGCATAGTTTGATGAACTTGCTTGAAAAACACCATCATTATATTGTCCTGTATTACCAGATAATACATTTCCAATTAAATAGGATGTTTGTTTAATTATACTTGATAATGTAAAGCTTACATTATTAGATAATGATGCCAATGTACTAAAGCTATTTAGTCTATGAAAAGCTATACACATTTGTGATAGGTCTTTGTTTGCTCCCATACATCTACTATCATTCGCATCTGTTTTTGTTCTATCTCCATAAAATGATAAATGATAAGATGAATCAGAAAAACTATTTGCCTTTAAATGAGTATTTGCTATTCCATTTATTCCATTACCGGTCATTCCATACTTATCATGTGTTAAACCTCCACTAAATGTCATTCTAAAAGCACTATCATCATCTCTCGGATCTTTCAAATTAAGCATGTGCTGACTGGTATTGCCGCCAACAAAAGGATAGATAGCCTTAGTGCCATCCCAAGCCCCACAAGACTTAAAAGCTTTTACAATAGCATCTACATATAGCCTCGCTTCTTTACCTGTATAGTTGCCTTCACCGTTGATGTTGGCATCGTCATTCAATCCAGCGGCATCAATGAAGTTGATAGCGTCTTTATCAAAGTATCGTAGTTTCTTGCCGTTATGTGTTAGTATCATTATTATACTCCCCTGTATGCCCGTTGAGCGGCTGTTATTAGATGTGAAAATGCTATTGCTTGTTGGCTTGACATTCCTGTGGATATATGGCAAAATCCATAACCAGCACCTGTGAAGTTTAAAACAGTATGGTTTTGACCGTCATTACATGCTCCTAAATAAAACGAATATAGCAACCTGGTAACTTGAGGATTACTTAGAGCTGTTGTGTTGACTATATTTTTACATATTGCAAAAAATTCAGTGGCTGTTTTTGATGATAATATAAATCCAACATTATCGTGCCCCACGTAATTAATTTGTGTATTAATTCCTCCAGGTAGTGTTGTTCTTTGACCCCTAAGTAATATATTATTGCCAAAGCCACTTCTCAAATCATCTCCACCCGAGTTTTGAGAAGCAACAGTTCTATAAAAGGATAAAGAAATATTACTATCTTCTAAATCTGTATATGGTACTAATTTTGTATCTCCATATTGCGACGTACTAAATTTAACTCCTAAATTATTATAAGTCACACCATTAGGGAATGTCATCCTAAAAGCACTATCTGAATCTATGAGGTCAAGAAAATTAAACTTATGACTAATACTTAAATCACCAGTATCTTTTCCAGCAAATAGATAAACAGCACCTGTAGTAATTCCTGCTACCTTACAGGCGTTGTCAATGGCATTTACATATAGCAACCCTTTTCTGTCATTGCGGATATTTCCGCTGTCATCGGCGGCATCGATAAAGTCTTTAGCCCGTTTTGAAAGATATATTCTGCTCATCTTACCATCTCCTTACTTCGTTATCACCTATGGCTAAATAGGTATAGGTACCATCATCATACATTTGTCCGAGATGCATTACCTTGTCATCATCTGGTGTAATGGTAGCCCGGTCACTGGTATAAGTAGCTCCGGTAATAGCATCTATCACATCGGTATCCATCACGAAGCCTTCTATCTCTTCATCGTTGGCACTTATATCTCCAGAGGCATTTACGCTTACTGATCTGTTTGTAGAACCGGCCAGTACAGCATTTGATAATGCCTTTAGAATCCGGTTTGCACCTGTGCCATCATAGAACTTTAATTCACCCCCAACGTTATTAATTGCTCCACTTTCATTGCCGATATACTCCGCACCGGGCGCTAAGTTTATCTGTGCTGTAGTCGATGTTGAGGCCGCTACGGTAATATGGGCATTCTTGGCGGTTGTAGTGCCGAATAAACCCTTTGTAAAGCTCCATGATGCTGCGATGTTGACTGTTTGCGTTTTCAGCCAGTTCCAGAAATAGATTAACCCGTGACGACTTACAAACTTGCTGTCCTCGCTCGGTGTTGTTTGAGTTTGCAGATCTGCATCTGCGGCAAGTGTGCCTGTGAGTTTAGCATCTATTGCAGATTGCAACCCACTAATATCACCAATAGCAGTATTATGCGGATTACCTGTTGTTTGGCTATGGTCATAAGCTGTCTTACCCCTGTCACCTCGGTAGGCTGTTGCTGATGTTTCTCCTAAAGCAAGGTCGCTACCTATCATAATATAGGCGCTTCCGCTCCAACGATAGGTTTTATTGGTTATGGTATCAACATAAACTTTTCCTGCTTCTGGGGTGTATGGGTTATCATCAGGGTCATTAAAGGTGGTGGAATCAATATAAGTGCCTTCCAAGACATCATCAACAAATCCTGGTAATTGATTTGCTGGTATAACACCACCAACTAAATCAGCTTTTGTGTCCAAAACGCTTGCTAAAGCATCGTTATCTGTTGGTGTACCGCTTAATTTTGCAAATGGAACTCCTGATATGCTTCTAAACTTATTGTCAGCGGTTTGTTTAACCAGAAAATAATATTCGCCAGAAACAGAAGTAGATGCATTGTTTGTTAAGTCTCCACCTGCTATCATTGCTCCATTGGATTGTATATATCCTGATACATGGATATTGCCAGTCTGGGTGCTTGGAGGAGATAACCTTACATATCTTGCATCTCCTATTGTTTGTACTCTGTCATCAGTATAGTAGAGATTTGTAGAACCTTCTTCTATATCATCAGTATCTAAAGTAACTGTGCCTTGTTGTCCATTAACAGATGTTACAGCATCGGTACCATCAGATTTTTCCCATTTATTATCTGAGTTATAAATTAGGTAATCTCCATTAGTAACTTCTATATCACCTGAACCAAAGTCATGGTTAACTGGCGTAGGAGCTCCCGTAACTCTGTACATATCTCCTGGAGTACCCGTACCATCTTCCAGTTCAGGGGTATTAGTAGAAGCATCCCATACTCCTTTATATATTAATAAAGTGGCAGGAAGAAGAGAAAATGGAATCTTACCACCCGCATCAAGACCGGCGTATCCATTATTTTCATTCTTTTCTGATAATAATTGATAACTTGTAAGAGCTGATGTTATATCAGACGTAAGAGCTATAATTCCTCCTTTATCTTGAAATTTCCATTGTCTATTTCCTGTAAGAGGAGAATCTGGTTTTTGAATAGCTCCTAAAAATCCAGATATAGAAAGAAATACATAATCAGAACTATTAGTAATTCCTGATTTTAGATGTGGTGTATTAAAGAATGTTTTAATTCCTGTAATATTTTCAGCCAGATTTCCTGTTTTATGAACAACATCCTCATTTTTAGCATAAGCCGATAAATCTGGCGGGTCTATCGGGTCGGTGCTACCATCTACATTTCTAATAATAGTTCTTGCAAGTATAGTTCCTACCGGAGTGTTCGGTATTACAAAGTCTTCGGCAGCATCACCTTTTACAACTTCGTATCCGTTTGAACTCGACCAAACAATCAGGTCAGCACGTGGATAAGTATCATCCGGAGCCTCTAATTGTACATCTTCTTCTCCAACAGCTATGTTTACACCATTCTCGTTGAATATCCAGTCTAAGGTAGCTCCCATTGTGGCTACATAGCTTTCTTCATCGTAAGAATAGCTCCCTATTTGTATTACCTGGTTAAATGGCACAGGTTGATTACCGGCACTCCATGAGGATTCAAGTTCTGGGTGTTCCGGATCTAATAACAGCCACCATCCCTGCTTCGACGGATCATCAAGTCCGGCAACAAAAACAGGCATCTTAAACAGATAGCGGTCTGTTGTATAGGTAAATAAATCAGCATAATTCTCTGCATACATCTTCGCATCCAGAAGTTGTTTCTTCCTGGTTTCAAAAGCGAATGAAAAATCAATATCTCCCTTTTGTGCTGTCATTAGAATATTAATCTGATAAGTACCGAACCTCTGTCTATGCCGTTATAAGTATTCCGGGTATAGTCAACTAAATTTCCTTGTATGGTTTGAGTTACACTGCTTGGTGTAAAATCGCTTAAACGGTTGGTAGTGTCCCATTGCCCGGATACCGGGTTGAAGTATTGAATACTGGTCAATTCCCTTTCCTCCAACCACGCGTCAGGCACATCAAAAAACTGTTTATTGCCCCCGGTTTCAGCTACCAGGTTAAACTGGATGTTATTCCCAGTAATCATGCTCACCAAAGCCTGTTTGGTAGCGGTTTCAATATCAGAAGTAGCTGCAAATAAGGGGTAAACTCCCTCAAAGCTGGCCGACTGGTTAGCAGAAGTCCCGTCCGGGTATGGACTGTCGAAATCCTCGTTCTCGCTGTTCTTAGGTTGTGGACCTTCATCATAGCTCACCTTTGCAGTAAATGTATTCAGCCCCTGAACGCACTCATAATCCTCAACGGTAAAGGTATTTCCGGGTTGCACAACGTCTGCCCCTTCTTCGCCAAGTCCGATAAAGGTATAATCAGTCGCCTCCCCTGCCCGTGAATCCTGTACCGCGTTCGGGTTCCATATTCCGTCTACTAAAGCGCCTTTTATCTGCCCCCGGTTAAAGTTGAACGTTAATCCAACATCAACACGCTGCCCTATTTCACGCAAGCTGCCGGCATTTTGGCTCAGGCTGAACGTGGGGAGTACGAAGGTGGGGGTATACGTATTTGTTAGCATGGCTATAAGGGTAGCCGAATTTGCTTCTACGGTTCCTACAGTGTAGGTATCGCCGGGATGTATGCTGCCAATGCTCTCGGTAGAAATATGATCGGCCGGCGTTCCGGGATTGTTTGAAAATGTATAAACAGTTTGCCATTCGCCTTCCACTTTTTTGTAGAGCACCGCTTCGGTTTCCGATGTTTTAAGCCACATATCATCGTCATCCCCGTCTTCTGGTGTGGGCTCCGATGTACTGTTATAAAACTCGATACCGCCGTTATCCCCTTTTTCTCCCTGTGGCCCCATCGGTCCGGCAGGACCCTGTGCACCGGTATCTCCTTTATCCCCCTGCTGTCCTTTTAATCCCGGAGGACCTGCCGGGCCTATAGGTCCCTCAGGTCCTTTATCTCCGGCGTCGCCTTTATCTCCTTTAGGCCCTTGCACTCCCTGTGGTCCTGCCGGACCTGCGGGCCCCTGTACGCCCTGCGGACCAGACGGTCCTGTTGGACCCTGCGGACCTGCGGGTCCGGTTGCTCCTGTTGGGCCGGGTATGCCTTGCGGACCTGCCGGTCCTTGTGTCCCCTGGCTGCCGGTGTCACCCTTGTCTCCTTTATCGCCTTTGTCTCCTTTTTCACCAATTTCTCCCTGCGGGCCTTGTATTCCCTGGTCGCCTTTTGGCCCTTGTGAACCGGTAGCGCCTTTCAGTGGTATCGTAGTAAAGGTCGAACTGTCGGAATAGGTGAAAGTTAAGGAACTGTCTGGATTTAAAACGGTATTCGTAATAAGCAATCCCAGCGGACTTCCGGGTGCACCAATAGTAATTAATGCAATGCGTATTCGCTCCAGCAGCCATTCATACTCCTGTTTGGAAGTTACTTTTATCCGCACCCATATCTGATCTCCGGTAGAAATTCCGGCATAACGCTTGGGTATTTGAAATTCAAACTGGTTGTTTCCAAGTGCCTTGAATGGATTTACGGATTTGTTATTCGATGAAAATAAATACCTGCCGCTCGGAACATGGTATACCGTATGCATATTAGTAGACGACAAGTCGATAACAGACGTAAGCACTACCCGGTCGTAGTCCTCACCCACAAATAACTCGGGAGTTATCAGGCTCGAAACGTCTTTAGTGTCAATATATCCTATTCCTCGTAATACCATTAGATGAGCATGGCTTGTTTGGTTTCAACATCATACGTTACATTTCCAACATTGCTGGATTGATTGATATTAGCGTTGTGCGATTGTACCTGCACGTTCCTGTAAATGGTAAAGTTGTCTACAATGTCACCGCCGATATTGACAAAATCATATCCATTTTGCTGCATAGTGCCGCCCAGGTAGGTCTTTAGCGCTACCTGTATGTCACCCGTTCCCTTTGATGAATACCAAACGGCATTCATGCGTATTTTAATGGTTTCCAAATCGGGAAACTCCTCCGAAATAGCGTTGAAATTTACCAGTACGGATTCTACACCGTTATTTGAGGTATTGTCTCCTCCCCATGTCAGAAATGGATTAGTGGAATTATTGGGGATTTTGCTGCCCTGCCCGAAACCTACGTACGTGTTATCATAGATGGTTCCATTGTCATACATCCCCGTAAAGGTGTCGAGGTCCTGTCCTCCGCCCGGCATTAACTGGTAACTTAATACGGCATAATCAAACGGGTTCAGGATAATGGTATTGCAGGTTAATTCCTGCCACTCTCCGTTAAAAAAAATATGATCACCGTCTTTTAACGAATGCCACGCCCCGTCTTTGTAAAAAGACATGGGATTTACACATGCGTCGTAAAACCGGTTGCCATATCGAATATTGAGCTTGCCCATTATTTTATGGAGTTATCCAAACATCGCCATTGTAATAAGTGCCTCCTGTAGGTTCAGTTTCCTGCACAAATACCTGTATACTTCTTCCGGCGGGACCTTGTTCGCCTTGCTCGCCTTGCTCGCCCTGCGGACCGGTAGCGCCAGTTTCACCCTGTTCGCCTTGTGGTCCGGCAGGTCCCTGTTCGCCTTGTTCTCCCTGTTCTCCCTGCGGACCCTCCGGAACGGGATGCTGGCTGATAGATGTAATTCGCCCCGTAGCATCCACGGTAATGGTGCAGTAATAACCATCCATGCCGTAGGTTCCGGCGGTTACCCCGTTTTCAGCTAAAAATGCGGATACGGAATTGCCGGCTACAGAAAAATTAATATCAACGGTGTCAACAAAATTTATTGGAAAATCGCCATTGTACACATCATCGGTATAGGTATCTTTAACTATCTCATCAGGGCAGTTGCAGTCTAAGCCTAATAACTTATACAGGGCATCAAAATGATAAACAAAGTCGGTTGAGTTTGAACAGGACTGGCTTAGCACAAGTCCGGAGAAATGAAGCATCACTCCATTGGCCTTATCGGTCATTTCAAGACTTGCTCCGCCGCTGGCAGACGCCTGTGCTTTATATTGCTTCAGAAATTTCAGCAACGCCTTTTCAATACGACAGAAATTATACTTATTACTTACATTAAGTGCATCCTCAGCTTTTATCTCATACCTGATAAATACATTGGGTTCTGTTTCATCGGTATACGTGGTCAGCAGCGTGCTGATATAATCTCCTGCTACAATACTTGTGGCTTCAATACCGGTATTCCCGGCTGTTATATCTTCCCGGTTCGAGGTGTATGGGAATTTTAGGGTTAAAACCCGGCTTTCAATATCAGCATGTTCCGGGTACAATGTGGTATCCAGTGTTTTTACCTTTCGCTTAAAATAATCGTAGGTGATATTCACGCTTCCGGATATCGGATTGAACTTCAGGTAAAATGATTTGGATAGCTGGTAGGTAACAGAACTTCCGCCATCTGGCGTAACAACTACCGTATATTCTACCTGGTAGGTTCCGTTAAGGAAACTGCCGTTCCCGGCTTTGGGTATGGCAGTCTCCGTATTTTTTGTAACTGAAACACTGGTGCCGATAATCACGTTAACATCGGCCAGCCCGGATGAAAAATCGGTGTTTTGATAAATTATCGTTCCCAAGGGCGATATGATTTTGATATTGCCAAATACGGTATCTCCGTTAGATAGCTTAACAGTATAAGGGGTAGCATCGGTAAAGATGAACCTGTCCGCTTTGCTGTCAGCATAAAATTTCAAAACTATATCATCCTGGGTGATCATGCCGTTTTATTTTTTGGGTTTAGGACCTCTTTTGTTATTGTTGTTTGTTTTCGGGGTTGTTGCAATCACACCATTGGCGGTTAAATCATTAACCATTTTCCCGGCATTGTCCCCTGTTTCGTTAACAACCTCATCTATGCCAAGCAATTCCTTTAATTTATCCAGCATTTGGTCGCCTTCCTCGGTATCCAGGAATTCCACTAAGCTGGCCCGGTGGTTTTTCGGATCACCGTTTTCATGATCGTAAAGCAACTCACCCGGAAACCCTTCTTCATCAATGAAGTTGTAGGTTTTTAAATTGCGGTCGTAACCAATAATATCGGCGTCAATGGCCTTGGAAACAATAGCACTGGTGCTTAACACTACAGGCCAATTGACAGGCGCAACGTGATTTTGATGCGCAATATTCATTGCCTGGTTTGTACTTTCGTTCAGCGATTCGGAAGTAAACCCGGATATTTTTCGCTCAATATCGATAGCAGCAATACTTTCCTTCAGTTTCAGCCATAAATTGCTCATATCGCTGGCAATGGCATCTCTAAGGGTTAATTCCGCGTCTATCCCGGCGGGAACGGTACAGATATCAACATCCTTGTAAATTCCTTTGCTGAACTTCCATTTATCCCGGCCTCCGTCGTGAATCTTCACAATTACACCCTGGTCTATCGCTTCCTGTATAGCGCCGTAAAAGTCATTGGTAACATTGTTAAATACCTTGTGAAATACTTCGGGCATATCAATAGCGGCATTGGTCAGCCGGGCCCGTATTTCACCATCGGTAAGTTTTTTAGCCCCGGTAAAATGCGCTTTCAATTTCGCGTTGTCTGATATGGCCATAGCTTTCGCCTTGATACGAAGTTCCGCTCCGGGCAATTCATTGATCCACTCCAGGCACTCCTGAAGCAATTTGCCTTTGTTCAGAACAATCTGACTTTCTGCTTCAACATCTTTCAGCTTGTACATCCAGGCGGTGCCTTTTACATAAAACGGACTGTTAAGGCATTTGGGGTTTAGGTATAAAAACAGGAATTCATCGGTAGAAAACACCTGTTTTTGCTTGCCGGTATAATCAAATCTCCGGGGTTTATAATTGGGCACGTAATTGCCCTCTTTAGTTTTTTTAGAAGCATTGCTTTTGCAATACCGCATTTCCACATCCATTCCAAGGTCTGCATCAAAAACCCTGTAATAGGGCAGCATCCTTGTTCCTGCACCAGACGTTTCACGGTTATTTAATTCGTCTTTGGTGATTAAGTTAGGGTTGAGCACAAAAACGGCACGGCGATCCCTGAAATACTTTTCAAGTTTAAACTTTTTAATCAGTGCGTTTTCGTCCTGCTTTTTTTCGTCAATTAAAAACATGTCGTTAAAATTTTAAGGTTAATTAAAAAGTACTTCCGGACACTGTCCGGAAGTACTCGGATTGGGAATTATGCGGCAGGCCGCTGTATGATGATCTGGTTGGCACAGGCACCGTGAAATGCAATTTCTGAACGGTAATTGGTGTGCATAATATCAAATTCATCGGTTTTGGTGATGGGGCCGGCACCACCGGTGTTCCACAGTTCAGCTTTACGATTGTAGCCGTTAAGCGATTTATAGTGGTAGCCTACTGAAGGAATTTCAGTATTGGTTTGCTGGTCTTTGGTTTTACCCAATGGCATATAAATAGCCAGGAATGGAAAATCATATCCGGCTGTTCCGGCGTAGTTCGGGTCATTGAACGCGTCGCAGGATTTATGCACATAGCTGTATCCACCTTTTTTGATGAAGTTAAAGCCGATGTTCAGGGCAAAATCACTGGCATCCAGGTTATAATCCTCCATCTTATCTATACCGAAGTATTTCTTCACCGTGAAATCAACCATGGTATTTTGTACAAACTCTACCGCGGCATTTTCAACCAGCAGGAAGTGCTCATAGCCATGAATACCCATGATATCCTTACGCGGGATACGTTCTTTGGTGTAGATACGGCCAATATCGTCGTAATCTTCGATAGTATAGTTCGAAGAGTCAAACTCATCGGTATAACCGTTCTTCTGACCGAAGTCAAGCAGACCCTGTGTGCCTTGTACCGGTACGGAATAGCCTAAACCATCAACATTCTTGGTAATGTTGTCAATCTGCTGACCGAAAATCAGGGCGCCGTCTTTTGCCACCTCGAACCGGTAATTGGTATCTTGCTGGCTTTTCAGGTAGAACGAACCTTCGCGGCCTTCAACCGGCTCAAAATATGCCTTATTGGTCATTTCAGAACCTGTTGCCGAAACACGCTCTTTAATGATTTGATAAGTATTTTTGTATTTGATAACGCGGCTGATACGTCCCTGTGGTTGTCCGCTGCCTTCCGGGTGCGCATTATCGGAAATAAAATAGGTTCCGCCCTCTACAATAGAGGTGGCAAGGTCAACGGTCTGGCGGGTGGGCTTTAAGGTTAACCGGTGAGGGTTTGTAGAAATATTTTTTGAATCTACAAAAGCCTTGTCCCCGTTGGGCAAATAAATCTGGTCTCCCTCTACAGGATATGAACCGCGAACGGTAGTTCCGCCAATGGTAGAGGCGATCATATTGGTTGCATCCAGCTCAATAACAATCGCTGTACCGGGACCTTCAGATTCGGTGATGATACTACCAACGGTAATATTGTCAATTTTCCAATCTGCCTCCCAGTGCCCTACATGGTCTCCATTTCCGGGTTTACTGAACCCAAAAACGTCAAGCATCATGGCAAAACCTGGTTTATAACCATGGCGCTCAAATAAAACGGTTAATTCCTGTGGCGAGTACAGGTCGTAATCGGTCAATATCGCCTGTGAGTGAACGCCGGCAAATGCGGCGGGTTTTAATCCTCCCGGCAGTGAAGCTGCGGGAATATCTGGAGTGTACATCTCTGTGTCATTCTTTTTGTGGTTTGTTATTTACAGTTAAGACGCACCCTGTCCCGTTAATTTCTTTCGCCTCCATGTTTCAAAGGCGCTTTCCTGGCGGTCAGATGGTTGTGTTGTTGAACGTACAAATGAACCGTTACGGTCATATTCAGCCCGCAATTCAGCCTCTCTGGTAGAAGCTCCGTGTGCATAAGCCGCTGCAACATCACGATCGTATTGATAAGATTTAGCCATGGCTTGAACGTACGTCAACCCCGACTTAATACCATCCTCGTCGAGTTTGGTATTCGTATTTTTATAATATTCAACCAGGAGATTAGGTATCTCCTTTTTGAAGTCGTCTGCAATACCGAAATCAAATGCCCTGGCATCCTCTCCCTCTTTCGCTGCCGGGTTCAGGTTTACCGTTAACGTTGAAAACTGTTCAGCAATTTTCGGAGCCAGCGCCTCAACCTGTTTTATATAGGCTTCATGCGCCTTTTGCTGGTCAAGCTGTTCCTGTTTTTTACCGGCAAGCGGATCGTTTGCGGAGGCAATATAACCGTTCAGAAACTTTTCTGCCGACCTGACCTTGTCCTTCACCTCAGCTTCCGCCAGCAGGAATTCATCCATGGCTGCATCGAAATCTTCAGGTGCTTCAAAGTTGTTGGCATCAGGTGCTTCCAGGTTAAAATAACGACGGATATAAGCATCAGCCTGTTTTTCGGTGTATCCCTTTTCAAGGGTTAATTGCAGTTTAATTTTGTCTGCATCTCCCAGTGTGCTGATATCGCCAAGTTCATTCACGAAGTTAAAAGCCCTGAGCTGTTCAGTTGTGGCGCCGTTCTTCCTTAAATCATGTAATTTAAGTACGTACGGGTCTTCAATTTTAGACTTCTCCAACTGCTCGGCAGTTTCTTTGAGTTTAGCCTCAAACTGGTTTCGCTGTTCAGTAATGGTTTTTAATTCGTCAAATGCGGACAGCCGTTTCTTAAAATCATCCTCACTTGTTAATTCAATGTTATGGGTTTCTTTCAACCACTGTAATACATTAAATGCAGGCTGCGGATCTGTTTTATCAGTTCCCGGCTGTTTACCCGGATCAGAAGCATTATCCTTTGGATTTTTTACTGCGCCCGGCGCATCCTTTTTCGAATCCTGCTTGGTTTCCTGGTTTCCATCTTGGTTGGTATCATTGATTACCCCTAATACCCTTTTAGCCCGGCTAATAGGGTCATTTAGCGGCAATTGGGATGCTGTAGTTTCAGGTGTAGAAACAGGTTCTGCGGAAGGTGGCGTTCCTCCGCCGGTTGTTTCTATATCCTTCGGTTCGTCCTTGGTAGTATCTGTTGCTACTGTACTCATGGTTATCGCGTTAAAGTTAAAAATAAATTTTATTTAATTACACAAAGTATGCACACAAAATTTTGGAAAATTTTGTGTGCACTTATAACAGTTATTTTGAATTGAAGAAACTAAACGCTTCCCCTGAAGCAGCCAACCACGCATTGGCCTGCTTTCGCTTGCTTTCGTCATTGAAAAATTCCTCCGACTTAGGTAGCGGGTCGCCGTTAAATGCCTTTCCTCCTACGGCCTCGCAGTAAACATCATATAATCTTCGGGCCAGGTACTGATGTGTGGTCATACCCGATGGGGCTCCGGTAAGATTATTATTAAGTGAATTATTTAATTGTCTGATACGGATGTAATTCAAGTGCTGGCCCAACCACAATTTTGCTTCAACAAGTGCCTTGTCAATAGCCATGTATGCAGGATATCCTTCTTCTTTTTTAGGAATTCCTGCTCGTAAATACCAACGAATAATATTTAAAGAATGCTGTATTTCCAACCTGAGTTGTTTGGTTACTCCGGTTTCATCCAATCTTCCGAGAGCTTCCATTAGTCCGGACTCTGACGATATTTTTAAATCTGCCGGTTTTTCAATTATCGGACTGCCTGCATCCATAGATTTAGGATACGGATTTACCGAACCAATATGGCCAAGTTCTATGCCAATCCACATAAACGCCTCCCGGAGCTTGGTCTTTGCCATGGATGTTGCTCGGTTAGCTGACAAATGCAACTCAACCTTCTGTATAATTTCGTCAATTCTTACTCTGTTGGTTTTTAAGAAGGGTTCAGCCCATGAGGTTTCACCACCAATATTTTCCCAATCCGTACGGTCTCCGTATTTTTCATATTGTGGAGAATTTAAAAGCTGATGCTCTTTGGTAAACACGTACACTACATCACCGGATTTGAACCAGAATCCATCCCATTCGGGTAGTTTAATACCATTGGTGGGTTCTTCTTTTTCAAACAATTCCCGAAGTGTTGGCTTTGGACTACATGTATTAACTGAGCCTTCAGTACATCTTTCCTTGTTTAAATCACCAATATTGCCATCATCTGATTTTAGTTGTTTCACAAGAACACCCTCGTTTTGAAACTCATTTAAAGCATTTTTTAATTCATCTGTATTTTCCATACTATTAATGTGGTTACCTGTACACCACAAGGTTTTAGTTAAAAATTATTGCTGTAATTCGGGTTGAGATATTTGCTCAGGCTGAATTTGCTGCTGAACCTGCGGCTCAGGCGGCAGCTCTCCCCGGCCTGCCAACGTGTTGTCTATCGTGGTTTTATGCGCCATGCCTTTTTCAAGTAATTTGGTTTCTCGGATTTCCTGCTGTTCCCTGATCATGAATTTGGTTCTGAGGTCATACTCAAAAGCAAGGGTTTCGCGGGAAGCCTGCTGGGCAACCAGTGCGCTTTGCTGGTCTTGCTGTGCTTTATTATTGGCCAGCGCCATCTGCTGCTGTATATCTTTCTCGCGGGTTTCTTCCTCGTACACGGCCAGCATTTGCTGGGCGAGCAGCAGGTTTCCTGAACGCAATATCCTGGCAACCATAATATACTGCGATGGCGTTATTCCGCCCGTATTCTGGGTAGCTCTGTTATTTTTCAGGGTATTGGCTTCCTGTAATAACAAATTGCGCTCTTCCGCCGTAGACATGAGTTGTATGCGTAGTGCACATTCGCCGTTGAGCGAATTTTTAACCAACGATATGGATTTTGTGGTTTCAGAACCATACGGACGGTAAATTGCCTCGATATCTTCGGTCTGGTTAACAATCTGCCAGCGAAGTGTAGCGTTTTTCAGGAAATTAAGGAATCCCATTTCGTAACATTGCTTCCAGATATAAATGGCATTGTTTGTTGCCGAAGCGGAAATATTGGCCACCCCTAATCCTGTTCGTGGGGCCGGCGTGGTGCCATCTACAATCTCGCTGATACCGGTCAGGCTCCGTATATCTGAAAATGAAGCGTTAATTTCCTCCCGGTAGGTTTTAATGAGGTTGTAGATATTGCTCATATCTATCGGTATAATGGGATTTCCGGCGCCATTGGGGTTTTGAAAATCATCCAACCGTTGAAATATCAGCCATCCGTCTTCCTGGAACATGTCCATCAGGTCGCGTGGCCCCATTTTAACGTTTCCAAGCGTAATACCTTCAAGGGCTTCCTTTACCACGGCTACGGCCGGAGCGCTTGGAATTTTGGTTTTCAAAACCCGGAGCCGCATCACGTCAAGCTGTATCTGGTCGGCAGCTTCCTTGCAGCTTTCTACCATACTGGGTCCTTCTAAGCGGGTAACGTGTATAGGCACCACAGCCCGGCGGAAAACGGAACCGTTTGAACGCCGCTTTATCTCACGGGGAACAAAGTCAAGCTTACCGCAATTATAAACGTAATTGGTGCCCACAATCCATTTGCAGCGCTGTACAAAATCTACGCTGCCGGTGTTCAGCAGTTTACCCTCACGTTTAGAACGTTCCCTCAGCTTATAATCAAAATCCACCTTACGGGTTACCGTGGTTCCGTCGCGTTTGTTGGTCACGGTGGTATATTTTTCTGTATCCGGGCTTACCCAGTACATCGTCATTACGGTTACCCGCATATCGTCGTTAGGATAACACTTATATTGATTGTAATATTGCTGGGTTGAGGTATATAAATCGGCAGGATATGAAGTATTCCCGTTTCTGCCGGCATACGCCTTGGTGATATTGATGATTTCAATATCTGAAAACTCGCCGCTACGCCGTAGCTCACTGACGCTTACTTCTCCAAGGTAGCCGCCAAAATCTTTGTCAGAATGGTCCGGAAGTTCACTCCACGGACAAATTAACCGGGCTGGGTCTACATATTTACCCTTTACACGCATGTCGGTATCCACGTAATCTTCGCAGGCCCACATGCCGAGGTCAAGAATATCGTTCAGGAATTTTAATAACAAAACCGTATCCCATTTACTGTCATCACGGGTAATGTCGAGCAGGTTTTTGATAGCTATCTCCACATCCAACTGGAATCCGCCCTGCTCAAAAAAAGTATCGATTTGCCGTTCGGTATTGAATTGAGGCATATCCTGCGACTGTGTATCGCGACTGGGCCTCATACCTACCTCATCCATAAATTTCTGAAATTCATTATTCAGTCGCCATTTCAGCCAGCCTTTTTCTTCTTCCTTTAATTTGGATGAGGCGGGGTCTATGAACGCGGCAATGTATTCGTATTCCTGTTGCAGGAAAATTCCCAGTAACGTATGCTTAAACTTCGGAATTACCTTAACAATACTTTTTGAAATATTACTGAAGGCGATGTTCCGTTTCCGCTGAAAACTGTCTATCGGGTATAACTGGTCTAAATAGGTATGTATCGGTTGACGGCCTGCCCCGTATGCCCGGAGCAGTTCAAACGTTTTTTCATCGCCGGAATAAGGCACCAGGCACTTGTTCTGGGTGTAAAGCATGTAAAAATGTTTCACACAGGCCAGGTAATAGCTTTTATCTTTCTTCAATTCCGGGTCCATGTTATCGTCCGGCATTGGATAGTTTTGTTTCAGGTCAAAATCCTTCATTACGCTGATAATTTGAATGAGTGGAACCAATGTGAGTTAATGGAATTTTCATTCCCTTCATCGGGTAACTTCGCATAACGCTTGTTAGCGCCAAGCAAGGCAAAGCCGCTGGCTACAGTTAAATCATGTTTGGTACGTTTTGCCCGGGTAAATGCCTGCCAGTCTTTAAGCAGGTTGTAATGCTCTACCAATGGGCAGTAGTTGGCGGTATAAACCTGTATAGCTTCCAGGTACTGGTCTATAAGCGATACTGTTGATGCGGCGCCAACCTCGTTCTTTTTATTGTTTGAACTGGTTTTGGTTTCTTCCGGTCTGAACATCAGGTACCTGGCAAAACCATATTTATTAAAGTAATTTCTTAATCCGGGCTTATTGGTTTCAACAAGCACCTCGCAGCCAAAATAAATAGCCGCTTTCAGGGCATCCTCATAAAGCAGCTCTGCCGAATCTTTCCGGATGCAGTATATGCCCACGAAACGGTTGCTTTTCATCTGCCGTACCTGGTCTTCATCCTGTCTGTCGAGCAGCCCGTCTAACGAGAAATCATGCTTTTTAAAGATGCAGATAGCACCGTTTGACATACGTCCGTCATTGGTAGTATCATGGTCGTATGGGTCTACCCCGATGCAATAGCGATGGTAATTACCCGGACCGAAGCCTTTGCTGGGGTAATGGATTTTCTTATTCGCTTCCGACGGGTCGGCAAACAACTCTGAAAATTCAAAATCCCCCTGCGGATGGTCAATAAATTCAACGCTGCCACCAAATATGCCATTTACCCATACCAGGTTGCCACGCCGTACCTTAGAATTGGTGTAATTCTGAATTTCCATGATTTTCGCCGAAATACCAGCGGCGTTAAACAGGCAGGTTTCGGCAGAAGGTGTAAGCGCATCGTCAATATTACGCGGGTATTTTCTCCTGAACTCAATGGCTTCCTTTAACTTGCCTTCGGATATTAGGTGGGCAACCTCGTTTTCAATGAACGCGATGTTTTCCTCAACGGTCGGGAATCCAAATTCATCGTAATTTCCACAGGTAATGGCATCACGAAAAATACGCAGCAGACCGGTAGAGGTAGAACCGTTCTTATTAATATTTGCGGGGTCTGAACCATCCCAGAACCATTTGGCATATTCCAGGCTCTTTAACGATTTTATTTCCTGAACCGTAGTGGTTACAATACCCTTGCCGATTATTTTAGAACCGTTTTTCAGGGTGAGCGTAGGTTTTACATACGTGCCCCACGCTACGGTTGGGTCCATATCCTGCTCATCCATCTTACCAACCTCATCCAGGTGATAACGCTCACGGCGCTTGCCATCGTAGGCTTTTTCTACCGTGGGCTTGTAGTCAATAGATGAATTTAAGGCCCTGATATTGTCCTCTTCATCGGCAATGTTATATTCTTCCTTTTCCTCATCCGACAGTCCCTTTGAGGTGATTTTCTTTTCCGGCATCCGGAACTTCAACCCTTTTTTTGGCTCCGTGGTTCCCTGGTTTATCGGCTTGAAAAACCAGACCATATTTTGATGGGCGTTAATAAGCCGCATGTAGTTTTCAAAGGCGTCGTCACCGGTTTTATTCTGCATACCGCCGCGAACGTTCCTGACACGGCTGCAATATTCATAAATCACGCAAAGTGCCTTTTCTGTATCTCCCACACGCCGGGGCTTTATATCATACCCACCAAAGCATTTGGAATCATTAACGATATAGTGCCACCAGTAAAACCATAATAGATCATGGATACAGAATTCAGGCTTGCCGCCATCTTCCATGGTCCAGTAGTTCAGGTAATAGTAATACAAACCGGGTATCCATAGCGGATACCCTTTTACTAAAATCCAAATGCCGTGGTACCGGCGCTGAAATTCAAGGTCTATGATTTTATCACGCTCTTCGCGGGGCAGTGTTCTCAGGTTGCGTGGTAGTTCGGTTCGGTGAAATTTTTGTTTTTTTTCCGGCAACCCGAAGTTGACGTATTCTTTTAATGGAGGCGATTTCGGCATAGTTACATCATACTCCCACACCTTTACCGATTTTTTAATGGTCTTATCGGAAATGATATGCGGTATTTCGTATGTATAATTACTCTCCATATTTTATTTTCACTTTGTACGCATACAATTCAGGCTAAATGTTAAACCCCGGAAAGAAATTGATACAACTTCTGGTTCCAACGGGCATCATCTAAGGCGTTATGTTCGTTTTCTTGTTTTGGATAGTGAGGATTACCTTTGGTGTTTTTAAGTGCTTGCTCAAATGTTAACTCAGCCAATCCCTGTTCAGCGAAGAATTTCATATTTTTTATTGCCCTTTCATCCAGCATCTGTTTCAAGTCCCGGCAATACATTGGAAGGCCTTTTGGCAGGTCAATCATTCGACCAAATAAGGAGCAGAAAACCACCCAATCATAGTCTGCATAGTAGGCGTAGAATTCAGCATCTGATCTATAATCAAAACCATATCTTCTGTCAGAGTGCCAGGGGTGCAATACAAACTCTCTTATATCATTAGCTATTTGCTTATTACTTTTGCCATACTCCCTTTGTAGATTTCGGATAGACCTTACCACTGACGGGTCAAAATCGAATATTTCGTATTCCTCAGCCATAGGTCTAAGTACATTTTCCTTCACCCAGTCATCTGCATCTGATGGGTCAAACTCATTTGATATGGCGTAATATTCCCGCCCATCCTCGCAAACTATACCAATGCTGATTAAATCAATAAAGTGATAGGGTTTGTTGAACTTACCAATGGTAGGCAGCCATTTTATGGGCTTTTTAAATCCTTCAATAAATTCCGTGTCGATAAAGTATTTCATGATTAATATAGTTAATGGTTATATTACCGTATTCTCCTGGGCATATTCTTCCGCGTAATGCCGTTGATTTTTAGAGGTTTCAGAGATGATCATGTCCCGTATCCGCTTATCGTCAAACAGGCGCTCTTCCAGCTTCATTAAATCCGTTTTCATAGTATCCAGTTGAGCGGAAATTTTATTTTTCTTTTCAATATCTCGAAGAATATCATCCGAATTTTTATCCAGCGGTTTACGCATTTCGGCGGATATCTGGTGAAATGAAATCTTCTTGGTCAACCACGCTTCGTAATCGTATGAGGCATACAACTCAAAATATTTAGTTATAATAGCATTAACATACTGGTTTTTACCCTCAATAACCTTTAAAAGCTTTTCCGGCCATTTCCCTTTCTTTTCAAATCCGGCTACCTGTAGGGCCAGTTCCGCCCGTTGGGTATAATCCTTAATATTGGATATATCAGAGCCGCGGTCTATCAGGTTGCTGACGTAGATACAAATTTTTATAAGCGATAAACCCGGAATAGGCTTGTCAAATTCTTTATAGTAACCTAATTCCGGGTATACCTCCGCTATTTTCTGCGATCCGGTGATTACAGAAAAATCATAGAGCAGCTTATTTTGCTTTTTATCAGACATTAGAACGATTTACCGCCAAGCGCTAAAATTTCATTCAGCAGTCCCATATCCTGCTCATCAGAAAAACGAACATACAGCAGTCGTTTCAGCAATCCTTTGTTCCTGAAAAGGTCAAGACCCTTTTTGAAATAAGCCTTATCCTCTTTCCGGTAATTTTTATATTTACCCGTCTCATCCAACAGGCATAGGGCTACGGGTACAGATTCCTTGCCTTTAATACCCATAAAGATTTGCTCCCATATTTCAACTCCGCTTTTGCTGGTATTAACATCAACACCTTTTGGCGCCAGCTTTACAATTTCCGATTTCAGAATTTCCTCAGCTTCATTTACCGGGGCATCGTCCCGGATATTCTCTTCGGTTTTTTTCAATTCACCAACCGGGTTTTCTGTCTCGGCAACGGTGTTTGATGGAGCATCTGTTTCCTGGCTTTCATCCAATTGTTTCGAATTAGTTTCGGCTTCGTCAACTGGTTTTGTTGTTTCACCCGGTACAATTTCCACTTCCGGGGTTGGTTTCTCCGCAACAGGTATTTTTTCTTCTGTTACAACTTCGGCGGTTTTCTCTGTTTTCGGACTTTTGCCGGTAGTTTTAGCTTCCGGACCTTTGGCTGTTTTTTTATTTCCCATGATATTAAGAATTAGTGATTACCCATTCGTATAGCTTTTCGGCTGTTTGTATGATGTATTCCGTTTCATTGTGGTTACGCGAAGCGATATTCACACAATCCATCCGGATATTGGTATTTCTGGATTGTAATAATTGTTGTAATTTTACATTATCGACTTCGAGTTTGTCGATATAATCCTGCGCTTCTTTTGGTGTTGTAAATGACATATTAGTTGGTAATGATGGCGTAAATATCTCTTCGCTGCATCAGGTAAAACCGGTTTAACCCGTCAAAGGTCTCCAGGTACCTGAACTCCAGCGGAACATCAGAAAGTCTTTTGAATAAAATCATATCTCCGGGATTCACCACATCGGCATCCTTTACCCATTCCCGGTAACCGAGGTAGCCGTTATTCAGGCTGCCAGTATAACGCACCTTACCATAACCGGGCTTATCCTCGCCCACCTCGGTGGTAGGTTTTATTTTTAACCCGCTGGTCGAGTACAGGTCATGGTGCTGGTACCCTATGGGCTCCACCAGTACATATCCGTTGAGCATAACTACATCCTTCTCACGCTTAACCAGGTATAGTTGATCGTAGGGGATGAAATAACAGGGGTCGCCGTCAATTTCTACAATCCTGCCGTCTTCCTGGCATTCGTCATGCTGGATATAATGAAAATAAACCTTATCACCTTCAACAACCTCAATGGGCGTATCAAACGAACACGACACTTTATTCAGGTCCTGTAATTTTTTAACGATAAACCGGTTGTGGGTGAATTTGGGGTGAAGTTTCTTGAGGGCATTGGTTTTATGCCCGTTGTAGATGAGGTTTTCAGGAACAGAAAGCACTGTTCCGGTAACCGACCAAAAGTTTTGCGGGTTAATATCCGTGCGGGCAAATAATTCTGCGCCGCCGTCAAATTTGTAGTGGGTCAGGTTTTTATCTGGCTTAACCAGCACATAATTATGGGCCGTTGAATAGTGCATTAGTTTATCAGTTTAGCTGATGCTGATTTTGCAAACTGCGAGGAAAAGCTTTGCGCCTCTTCCTCTACCGCTACCACATCAAACATGGAAATGAACGTGTACTCTAACCCGTCAATGGTGTAATCGGCTTTTAAGCCCTGTCTGGGTATTACAATAACCTGTCCGGGCTTGTACGGCATGGGGTATTCGGGTGTACCTTCAGCGCACTTAATGATTTTTACACGCATAAAATTGCCGTCACGCTTAAAAATCGTCAGCTTTTTCTGCTCCCCTGCATTGGTTTTAATGTTTAGCTCTTCCGGTCCGCTGTCCGGTAATTTCTGAATAAGTAACCGGTGGTTTACCGGCTTTACCTGGTTAAGTTTAATTGCCATTTCTATTTTTTAATTTCACAAAGTGTGCACACAAATTTTGATATAAAAATTAACAAATCAAAATCATTGCCCGTTTCCCTGTGCCCGCCTTATCCAATCTGCTAACGTGAGGTAAGCCGAAACATACTTCTTAAGCAGGTCTGCGGTATTCTCCATAGCCTTGTATTTTTCCTTAATGAGTTTAGCTGACACGTTTTTACGGATGAGGGTAATAAGTTCTTTGGGTTGAAGCGGCTTTTTCATCTGATCTACCCTTGAAAAATTATTCTGCTTCTTCCACGATACAAAATCTTCCCAGATCAGTTTTTCTTCATCGGTAAAATCTTTAAAAAAATCAATTTCTTCATTTTTTTCAATTTTTGATTTTTTTCTTTTATTAATAGTATTAGTATATAATATATTATCTCTATTATATATATTATTATTTATATATAGACCGTTTTTGACCGACGGTACACCGACTTGGTCACCGTTTACTACACCGTTCGGTGTACCGTTCGCTATAGCGTTTTCACACCATTCGGTCAACTGCTCAGTAGTCCACGAATCTGACTCAGCAAGTAACTCATCGACATTAAACCTGTTTTTAAGCTCACTGGCCTCTTTTTTATTCAAATTCATCTTATTCAGAACATAGGCAAATGTTCCGATAAGTTTATTCTTTCTGATTTTTGAAGAGTTTGCCTCCAACACCTTAGATAGCTTTTTATTGACCAACCGGATACATTCGGTGTCACCGACGGTACCACCGTTAGGTACACCGACTTGGTCACCGTTTACTACACCGTTCGGTGTACCGTTCGCTATAGGAACTTCCCTGAATTTACTTTTAATTACAGACCATATTTTTCTGAAATCCTCAACCGAACGCTTGGTTTGCCTGGCTAAGCGCTCCTCATCCGATGGTAATGTTTGGTTAATGTGGTTGTAACATATCAAATCTATCAATGACCGGGCTTCGGCATCCGTCATTTCGGCAGTATCCGCCAGCCAGTCCTTTGAATTAAATTCAAACGTGTATTTCTTTGCCATTGTTGAATGATTTTGACAGATTGGTTTACTTAGAAAGTAAATCTGTAATTTCCTGTAGCTTTTCGGCGTGCTCTGGCTTAAATACAAACTCATCCCAGTGTCCATATTTACATTTATAGCCAAAAATATATTTTAACCCCGCTTTTAAGCGCCTTAAAAATCCCTGATGTGTTAGATGGATATAACAGTAAAAAATATTGTCATCCTCATCATATTCGATAATTATTTGATGTTCCCTGCTATTGCATTCGCAGATTAATACAGTTGGTAGCTGTTCGTTATTACTTTCCATGGTTTATTTGTTTAACTAATTCTTTAATTCCCCTACCATCAATAATAGATTTTCCTGTATGCCATCCTGAATATGGAAATACAGTTACAATCTCTCCTTTAAATATAAAAGTGAGAGCTGTTTTTGTTTCTGATTCAATTCTATATTCCAGTTCAATCAATATCTTTTTTACATATTGCATTCTTTCGGGCTGTAATTTTTGTTCCCGCTCTTTGTCTAATCTGCTCATGATTGTGTTTTTGTTATATAAGCGTAAGTTCCTTTGAGAAACTAAGGGCCAAGGGCATAGCCATAGCTAAATCTGATTTCGGAAGCAGATATTTGTATTTGTCTTCTATCCTTTTTGCCAAGGCCAGTTTACGATGAATTATAGCTTTATGATAAACTCTTTGAACCTTTATCTCTAAGGATTTTTTATTGCTATAGTCTAAAAGTTCATGCAATAATTCTGTAGATGGAATATTATTCATAATTGGTTAGGTTTAGACGGTTTTAGCAACTTAAATTTCCAACCCAAAATTTTTAGGTATTTGGTATATCCGTATCGTTCTGAAAACAATTCAAATGCTTTCATTTTCTGACCTCTTCCCCAAATGCCGTAACTGCCAAAAAATCTAAACCAGAAAAAATGTTTTTTATAATGCAGGTAAAATATTTTGCCAATCTTAAATATCTTTCCGGTAGAATCTATTTGCCCATATTCGTCCAATGTATATTGGTTTAGTTTTTTGCCGTCATACGCATCTTTTGACGGTACGAAATCTATCTTACTGCTTAAATTATTGTTTTTCATTTTGACACATTTCATTTTTCATAACAGTGGAGACCGTGTTCTGCCAAAACCTGGTGCATTGCTCACCTCTTCCAGAAGCGCATATTCCGCTTCCGGGTAGCGTTTTCTCAGGATGTTGTAGATTGGTGTACTCATTGTTTTTGTTTAATTTGCCGGGTGGACAGGATTCGAACCTGCAAGACTTTAAAAAATAATTACTAACGTGCTTTACACCGTTTGCAACCGGCAGCTTGTACGTTTCATTACTATGTCTGGTTAGCGTCTACCAATTCCGCCACCACCCGGTATTATTTTAAAATTTTGCGTATCGCCCGCATGAGATAGTCGCTCAGCATTAACCGACCGATTAAAAAAATGCCCCCAATACCGTAATATTTGATTATCCTGCGCATTTGTTCATTTTTACAGGTTGTACAATACCATCTTTAATCCTGAAAACGGAAATATGGCCTTCTCCCCCATCGTACGGGTCAACGCCGGCAACATACCTTCCCTTAACCTGGTCATCTGCTCGCCCATTTTGGGCGTCATGCAGTGGGGTGGACTTGCCGGGCCGGATTGCCCCCGCGAAAAATTTTTTTTTCATTTTACAGCCTCCCTTAAAAAAACTATCATCTCCACTCCCAGCGCCGAAAAAATTTTTTTTAAATTCCTCTCTCCCGGCTTCTTTATCTCCCCCCGTTCTATTTTTGACAGGTACGACTTATCAACCCCGGACATGTCCGCCAAAACAGCCAGGCTATATTTATTTCCAAGTCTTACCCGTTTTATTTCCTTACCTATTTCCTTCATAGTGTCAGAATATTACCACCAAACCCCGTATTTCGTAGTCATTTTATGACACAAACATAGGTACAAAATTTTAAAAAAGAAATATTTTGATATATTTTATATCCATTAGTTATATTTTTACATCCGTAACGTTTTTTCTTCTCCCCTTGCATCCAGAAGTACACGCAACTACCGATAGGATATGGGGGCGAAAAAACAAAATGGGCAAACGACTTAAATGTGCCGTATGGGGGTCAAAAACGAATATTTATAATATTATATTCTGGGCAATACAATAGAGTAGGAGAGGCACACAATTACGCATGATTTACAGCCTACTTAACATAATGTTCATTATATATCCACATAGGCAAGGGTAATTTATATACAATAAATGGGCAAGGTCCAATACCTGGCAAAGGCTAAAAACAAACGAATGATCTGTTTTTTTTACACGTACACACACGCAGACACTCGCAATAGTTGCACATTATTAACATTTGATAGATAAATAGTATATGAAATCTAAACTACAGGAAGGTAAGTTATTCAGAACGGTAAACAGAGAACATAAAATACACGTTTGCGTGTTAAATAGCAGCTTGCCCCGGCTTGACGCCGGCAATATCGACTTCAGGGATTTTTACGTGCAGTTTGTTTTACTTGATGCCTTTAAAAGCGATTTTTGCCGCACTAACAAGGATTTAGGTTTAACACGGTACGAATTAGGGGTGTTGCTCCTACTCTATTCATTCTATACAGAAAACATCTTAACGGCGAGCGGAAAAGGTAAATTAAAACCTCAGCTTTTATGCAAAAATGATATTTACCGGCTATACCCTTTTTGCCACAACGCCAGGTTAAACGAAACACTCAAATCTCTTAATAAGCAGGGACATATCTCTTTTGTCGTGGAGCAATCAAAGAGAGCCGAGCAATTTAAGCGACACAGCATAACATTAAATAGAACTGGCATAAAGGCAGCCGGTCAATTTCTGGACAAATACAGACAATATATATCTTTAATATATCAAAATAAATAAATTTTTCCTGTTGATTATCAATAACTTATAACTTTTTCAATACAATTATATTGCATATTTATATCTTTTAGATATATTTGCTTTGTGTTTAGAAATAAGCAATACAAAAGGACTGTAAAAATTAATCATTCAACACAATGGAAGTATTAGTTAATAGGGCCAAGATGGCCATGCCTGAGATAGAGAAATCTATAGCGGATTTGATTAAAAAAGATTTAGGAGCCAAAAAAGTTAGCGTTTTGTGCAAAATAAGGCACTGGGAGGGGCATACCTGCCCTGAATTCTCTGCGGTAGCAGACGGGGTTAAAATAAAAATTAGAGCATGAAACAATTGCAAACAGCATTTACAAAACAAAGGTATAAACCTACTTGTTAGGCGTTGTTTATCCGTGTGGTTCGGGCATAAATTTGAGCGTGGGTACACCTACCGCCGGATTAAGCACACCAGTTTGGATATTTTGGAAAAACATCATTATCTAATGCTTGATGATGGTTGGGAACAGGACGGGGATGTTGAAGCTGGATTTAATTCTGCCTGGTGTTGGTACAGGCGACCCGAATAGCCGCAAGTAATTATTTTTTAATTCAGCAAATGAAATACCTGATTTTGCAAATAAACGGCAAAACCTGCTATTGTCACCATCTAAGTTGCAATAAATTAGATACCTGGTGTAAAGAATATCGAAAAGATAATTACTACAGGGTACCCAATTGCTTACTGGATGAAACGGAGAGCAGAGGATCTGTAAAGTTTGGGCAATTAAATATTGTATTGGCTTCCAAATCAACAGACAGTTTTAAAGAATTGGTAATTCGGGAACATACTACAAACCCAATACAATTAGAGGCTTTTATTTGTTAAATTATGTGTGCATACTAAGTGAAATTATAAATAAAAAATATATGAAAAAAACAACATTAACTCCATTTCAGGTGAACTACATCAAAAAGGTTGCTCGTCTGACAATTAAAAAAAACGGCGTTTTACCCATTTTAGATAGCTTTTTAATACAAAATGGCGAGCTGATGGCAACAGATTTGCAGAATTTCGTCACCATCAAAGGTTTAAACCTGAACAAAGACTTGCAGTTCTGCATAGATGGAAAATCCCTGCTTAATGTAATAGACAACATGAGTACATTTTCTATAAGCCAGGGAAGAAGCATTGAGTTCTGTTCATATTCAGAAAAAATGATTTTTGAGTATGAAGAAGCGGGAGAGTTTCCAAAAACTCCCGTAGAAAACAGCGAAATACAGGGATTTATTACAAAAGAAGACGTTGATCATATCGCTGAGGCAGTAAAGTTTACAGGGCATGATGAGCTGAGACCGGCACTGACTTGTATAGCTTTAAAAGACGGATATATAGCTGCAACAGATGCCCATTTATTATACTTTAAAAAATCAGGCATCCAACCAAAGAAACCGGTATTATTATCAAAATCAACCTGTCACCTAATTTCATTGTTTGGATATATTGAACCCCTCCGCCTTAGCGTAGGAACTGCATATATTACTATTGAAAACAGCATTGTAAAAATAGTTTCACGCAGTGTTGATGAAAATTATCCAGATTTTCAAAAAGTCATCCCAACAGAAACTACTACTTCTATTGTGGTGAGCAAAGATGAACTTCACGACACCATCAGAAAAGCATTACTTGTAGCTGATCCAATAACAAAGCTGGTAAAGTTTAAAGCAAACGGAACTTTGCAGATAACTGCTAAAAATTCTAATCATGGCCGAGCTTATAAAAGAACGGTTGATTTGGCCAAGATTGACGGTTATGAAATTGAAATAGGGTTTAACGGTAAATTTTTTGATAAAGCGCTGAGCACTACAAATTCATACGCTGCAACCATTGAATTAGGATCACCAACCAGGGCCGCAATACTCAACAAGAATATACTGGTTATGCCTGTAACTATCAATGAAGAATCATGAGCAAATATTGGCGGCAAATTAAATCTCATCCAGTATACCAGTACCGGGTAGAAATCATACTGTTTATCATGTTTTTAATATTCAGCTAATGGAAACACGGGGAAGAAAGGAACGAAAGGGCAATTACTACTTCTTTTACAGAAGCAATGGCAAGACATCGTCAATAGAACGATATGGCAGCAAGTCGCGAATAAAAGAAGTTTTGGATAGGCTAAACGAACGCGGAATAATATTAGACAAGGTATTCATTAGCAATTCCCTGGATTTTATCCAGTTCCTGAATCGTAAACCAGGTGTTGTATTTAGCCGACTTCATAAGGAAACTAAGCTTCAGGCCAGTACGCTAATAAGGCTCACTGATGGTACGCTCAACATGACAAAACACTATGCTGCCATTATCTCTCCAGTACTTAATTCTTATGGATGGAAAACAAGCCCTGAATATTTATTACGGGGTGCAGCAGAAAAGAAACCCAGAACTATTAAACGTAAAAAGGAGACCGTATGACACGTAAACAATACGCATTACACTATCGGATAACCACCAGAGGTAAAGAGATACCCCCAAAAGCGCAAAATGGTTCTTATACGTTAGGTTTAGGTAAAATACAGCCGGGTTAGCGCTCCCGGCTTTGTGAACGGTTATAGGCAATTAAAAATATGAGTAAAAAATTAGCAATGTTACAATTAGCCACAATGATGGCGTTAAGTGGGAATAGTCCGTATTCAGAACGGATAAAAAAAGAACCAAAGAAGCAGTTAACAGAAGATTCCATTGCAAAACAGAAAGGGTTGAAAAATCCCCCTATAGATTCTGGAATTAGCGGTGGTGGAAGCGCCCCCAGAACCAGGGTGTCAGATGTTATGAGACAATACGCTCAACGGTTTCGGGCTTTGCGTTCGTTGGGGATTTCCAGCACTAAAGCCCATTTGAAAAACAAAATTTGAATATATGACAGAACTTTATTTGAAAAACCAAAGCCCCAATGACGCAAAACCCGTGTTACAGGCAGTACTTTCTTTATTTGATGGTATTTCCTGCGGACAGATTGCCTTAGACCGTGCTGGGTATGAAGTAAGACAATATTTTGCAAGTGAGATTAAACCACACGCAATTAAATGTACACAAAGCAACTACCCAAACACAATACAATTAGGTAGTGTTTTGAATGTGAAAGGTAGCGACTTACCAAAAATTGATTTATTGATAGGTGGCTCTCCTTGTAAAGGGATTTCAAGATTGAATAAAAACCAAGAAGGACTTGAACACGCTGAAAGTAAATTGTTTTGGGAGTATATTAGATTACTTGAAGAAGTAAAACCAAAATACTTTTTACTTGAAAACACACACGGCAACAAAAAAGCCACCGAAATAATTACAGAAACATTAGGAGTTAAACCTATTTCAATAAATAGTAAGTTAGTTTCTGCTCAGAATAGACCGAGATACTATTGGACAAATATTCCCGGAATTAAGCAACCGAAAGACAAAGGAATTACAACTGCTGATGTTTTTGATTACTCTGGAGATTTAGCTGACGAATGTAGAGTAAAATGGCTAACTTCTGAAAGCGGTAAAAAATCGGTTGAAAATGGGTACACAAGAGTAAATCCATATCCTAAAAGCGGTTGCTTAACTGCAAACGGACACCGAAAATGGAACGAAAACTATTTATTGAAAGATGGTGTGTATCGCTACCTTTCACAAACTGAAATTGAAAAACTACAAACACTACCTATTGGTTACACAAAAACATTGTCTTACGATGAAGCGTATGATTGTATAGGCGATGCGTGGACAGTTGATATTATAGCACACATTCTGTCTTTTGCGGAGTGGTCGTAGTATTGCCTGTAACATATCGGGGCTTTGCGTAGTAGCCCTTAGTATAAACTTAAAATTAACCACGACACTTGATAGGGCTATTACGCAAAACCCTTGTTATGTGCCGTTAAATTTAGAACGATGAAAACAGATTTCAAATTAACAGGGTTGAGCCGTCCACAGTCATTTACCTGTGAGCCTTTGCAAAACGAAAATATCTTTTGGGCAAAAAACGGATTAGGATTAGAAAAGTTTAATGAGTTGTGGAATTATTGCAAAGGAAATTGGACTGATAGAAAGATTGCAGAAATAGAACACGACGGCTATTTTGAGGACGGAACTCCTAAAAACCCTGTTGTCGTTGGTATTCGTGAGGCGTCTGCTTAATGGCACATAACGTTGAAGCATTGCTGTCAGTGCTGGAATTTGAAAAACAAAAAGTTGAATTATGCAAAACAGTTTATTTGAAAATATACCGATGAGTGATGTACGTCAGCCAGCATTGCAGCAATGCAGTGTTGGCGGCAGTACGGTTGAATTAAGTAGGGTTTGGGCAATGCCTTCTATTTGGACATTCACAGTAAAGCCAATTGCAGGACTTATTTCTAAATACCATTTTGGAACGTGGGCAGACCCTTTTGCTGGCGAAAATTCACCTGCTGAAATAACAAACGACATTGAAGGACGTGGGGCAAAACATCAAATGGATGCTTTAGAGTTCCTAAAATCTTTGCCTGATAATTCATTAGATGGCTGCTTTTTTGACCCACCTTATTCAACCGAACAATGTTTGAGGCGATACACGCCAAAGCAAAAAGGAACTGCTGGTAGGGCTGAATATTGGGCAAAATGCAAAGATGAAATAAGGCGAATAGTAAAAGTTGGCGGTACTGTTATTTCATTTTGTTGGGATAGCACAGGCATTGGCAAGAAGCGTGGATTTGAGATAGTAGAAATAATGCTTGTCTGTCATGGAGCTTGTCACAATGACACGATAATAACCGTTGAAATTAAGCGGAGGTAGTATTGCCGCCAACTAATATATGTATTCACCCCCCTGTAACTAACTAATAATTAACAAAATACGTTATGAATATCGGAAAGTACCTGGATTTATATTCCGAAGATTTACGGTTAAAAAACTACGGAGAACGTACTATAAGTAATTATGTATCGCAAGTCCGTTGTTTTTTAAACCACTTTAACGGAATAGCCACAAAGCCATCAGAAATTAATGAAAGGCAGATTAAAGAATGGTTACTACAAGCTAAATCCATTAACGGCCGTAAACATCGTATATCCGCTGTTAAGCTATTCTACTCGTTAACGGGTAAACAGCCGTTAAAATTTAAGTACATTGAATATCCCAGAAGCGACAAGAAGTTGCCTATTGTGCTATCGCAAGCGGAAATTCAAGCGATGTTCAACGTGTGCGAGAACTTAAAGCATAAAGTAATACTGGCCTTATTGTATTCTGCCGGATTGCGGGTTTCGGAGCTTATAAACCTTAAATGGCAGCACATAGACCGCAGCCGGATGATTATTAACATTATAGCCGCCAAAGGCAAAAAAGACAGGCATGTGATGCTTACGCCAGATATTGTGCCTTTGCTGGAGAAATACTGGCACGCTTACCACAGCCGGGAATATGTATTGAACGGCTGGCATAATGAGCCTCAATACTCAGAACGTAGCGTTGGGCAGGTCATTAAACAGTTAGCTCAAAAAGCAGGCATAAATAAGCGTGTATACACACATTTAATGCGCCATTGCGCCTTTACGCACATGTTAGAGGCCGGAACGGACATTAATCTGATACAGCGACTTGCAGGGCACAATAGCGTTAAAACTACGTCCATTTACACGCATATAAGCCATAACCTGATTAGCAGGATACCTTCACCTTTAAACGCTATTAGGTTATGAAAGAGAAATTATTCATCGGCATTGACCCGGACGTAGACAAATCAGGTTTCGCACTATGGCTACCGGAATTTAAAGAGCTTATGTTAAACCAATACAGCCTTTTTGACCTGTTTAACGAGCTTTTGGGGTATCACAAAAATTATGACTTGACCGTAGTACTCGAAGCCGGGCATAAGGTAAAAAAAACATGGCACAAAGGCGGTAACGGCATGGCTAAACGGGTCGGCGCCAACAACGAAATAGGTCGCCAAATTGAGAAGTTTTTGACGGATAATAAGATAAGTTTTGAGCTTGTGATGCCGAAAGGATATAGCAGTTATACGCATAAAGATTTCTGCAAAATAACAGGGTATAAAGGTCAGACAAATAGTGAAAAGCGTGTTTCAGGATTGTTGGTTTATGGGAGAAAATAACGCAGGGTTAGCGCTCCCGGCTTTGTAAAAAGGAAAAATTATAATATGGAAACAATTGAAGTAAAAGGAGAATTTCTCTTTGAATTAAAAAGTAAACAGGAATGGGTCAACAGGGTTCCACAGATTTTACCCGATAAAATCAGAGGCGGTGAAACATGGATTTGGGTAGATAAAAATGGGAATGTTTTTGAAAGCGGAGCTGATTTTATGGCGGCTGAAATCCATGACACTTACCCCTGTAAAGTATATCGATTGTGTAATGTTGCTGGTTGGGCAAAGTAAAATGAATGACAATATGGAAGAAAGTAAAAAATGGGCTGAAAATCAGCTTACAGAAGAACAAGCAATTAAAATGGGTGAATACTTAATAGCTGAACTTAATAAAACAGAACAATGATAAGAATAGATAAATCTAATTAACAATGAAAACCTTAGACGAAATAAAAGACGAATTAGCGAAAGAGTACGGCCATGATGACTTTGAGAGCTTATTATGGGCAATGGCAGATGGAGAAGGTAATGCCGGTTTAAAATGGTTTGAAAAAGTACTTAATGAAGTAGCAAGGATATACGCTCAACAAGTCGCCGAAGATGTTAGGCAACGGTGTGCGGAGAATGCAAAAATTAAAGAAAAATATATCCCTGTTGATGACCCGTATTATGGCGAAGAAATACGATACGTTGTTAGTAAACAATCAATCTTAAACACTGAAATAAAGTTGCCATGAAAACAGAATGGAAAATTTACTTAGGTAAAAAATGTAAAAGAACAAGATTCGGCCATATAAATATTGTTCGCGGCATGTACTGTGGTGGAATTGAAAATTATTACTACGGCATTAAAGGGATTTTTGGAGTTCAAATAGTCAGAACGTGGGGCAAATATAAAATGGATAACTTTTTTGATAAATAAGCTAATATGAAACCAACAGACGATAAACTACGCAAAATAATGGGTCTTAAATTTAAATATTTAAGAAAGCGTAAAGACTTAAATCAGGACGAGGTTGCTTTTTTAATGGGGCTTACAAGGGTATCTATTTGCAATATAGAAGCTGGCAAGCAGTCACTTATACCATCTAATATCCTGAAAGCGTCTATCGTCTTTGAGTGTAGCATTTTAGATTTTTTTCCATCACGCGAAGAATATTGCCCTGTGATTGAATCGGCCACTGTCTTTGAAGAAAGGCAATTAAAAAATAAGATAGAAAAACTGGAAGCTAAGTTGACCTTATTAAAAAGTAATAAATAACAGCACTATGAACAAAGAAAAAGCAATACAGCGGCTAAAGTCGCTACGGTTAAACTTACAGGTTCACCCGGATACAGAGCCTAACAGCGAATTTGAAGATAGAATATCGGATTTGGATGAGGTGATAGAATGGATGCAGAAGCAGGATAGATGGATAAGTGTTGAGGATAGATTGCCGGAAGAAGCCGGCGACTACATGACCTATCACGAAGCAAGTAAACAAATAAGCATGGCTTATTATAACGAGTCTGCTAAAGTATTTACAATTAATAGCTATGGTGCTGTATGCCAGTATATCACCCACTGGCAACCGCTCCTGGAACCGCCGAAAAGGTAATAAACCATGTTGAACTTAAAGAAATTAGCCACATTATTAGACAATTCTCTGTCAAAAGAGACTAAGCAATCTGTTGAGCATTGGTTTGCATACAAGCAATTCAAACCGCCTTTCAGGGTTGGCCGAAAACAAAAACGTGCCGTGCTGGATGCTGATGGTAAAGAAGTCGTAGTATTTAAACCCGGCCTGGAAGATGCGGCACAGGATTATTGTAATTATTTAAACAATGGGAAAAGCTATTGATTACCTGCTGGATAGCATAGACGAAATTATGGATTATTTATTATGAAAGCACTTACAATTAAGCAACCATGGGCATCCTTAATTGCTCACGGTATTAAAGACATCGAGAACCGCACATGGCGAACTAACTTCCGAGGCAGGATTTATATTCATGCTTCGGCAAAATCAGTTGGTAACGACTTGGAAACAATTATAAATTACGAACAGTTCAAGTCTATTCCCGAAGATTTGCAGCATTACTTTACAAATGGTATTTGGCAAACATCCACAATCATAGGCGAAGTAGACATCATCGACTGCGTAATTAACCATCCGAGTATCTGGGCGGAGAAGGCACAACCTTATGATTTTGATGAATTTTACTTTCCATTATATAAAAAACCTGTCTATAATTGGGTATTAGCTAATCCGGTGCTCTACGACAAACCCATACTGAATGTTAAGGGTAAATTAAGATTTTGGGAGTATGAGGGCTTATCCACTGGACGGAGGTGAGGTATTAACGCTGATAATTACAATAATATTATTATGGAGAGCAGAGAAGAATTAGAAGAATTGCTCAGAAAGAATTTACAGGAAATGGAGGTTCTAAGGCAAGAGATTGCTAAAATAAATAAAGTCCTTAACCTGAACAAAACGACGAGCAAGAAGGAAAAAAAACAATCTATTGAAGATAAGATAATGTTTGATATTCTAATGAAAGGCTCAAAACGCTAATATACAGCTCTCGATGGTCGAGGCCGCTCCGCAATATTGCATTTTAGCTTTCTCAAATAAACTTCTGTTTGCTTTACCGTACTGTGCCGATTTTGAATAGAAATTTGAAACAAATCCCATCCTGATTCATAAGCATCAATATTTCCAGATGCCTTCATTGAATACAAAGAATATTTCTTATTTTCAGTATTGTAAATTTCTAATTTTTCAAGAACAGTTCGGAATGACTTACTAAGCCTGTAAGAGTTCACTTTAACCGGATATGGAACCATATTATTTGTAAATACGTAATAGTCATCTAATTTTTCATTATCAAAATACTTCTCCCAGTTTAGTTTTTCAAGCTCAGCTACAAATACCGGGTCAATATATAACCTGTTGAATATCTTCTTTTTATTTTTAGTAATGCCCGTAGATAAGTCAAAAAATCCCTCTTTGTAATTTCGAACATTTTTAATTTTTAATCGTCGGAGTTCCGATATCCGAATAAACGTGTACAGTATGGCACGACTGGCATATGAAAGTAACTTATTTGGCGGTGATACTACTTCATATTGCCGGTATTTTATAACCTGCGGATTATCAAGGAAATTAAAAATAGCTTTTAATTGTTCTTTGGTAAACGGTTCAAACCGTTCGCTATCCTCCACATCTTCTTTATTATCAATGTTCTTGATCGTATTCTTATAGTCGTAGAGTTTGGCGAAATGAGAAAAAAGCCCTTTGATATAACCCAATTGGATATTCCAGGTTGAATCATTTATAGTCCCTTTACTGTAACGTTCTTCAAAAAAACTATAAACAAAATGCTTCGGCACTTCATTAAGCATCTTCTTTTCATAATTATGCTTCTTGGCATAATCAAGGAATATATTAAAAAATGAATTATAGGTATTTTCCGTATTCTCTTTATTTTCCGGAGCACTTTTTTTCGCATTATCTTTTCCTGCTTTTATAGAAAGCCATTTTTTTATAGCATTTTCAACTGTTGGTACAGGAGAATCGTTTGCTGCTTCAGCTAAAATATCTTTTGCAGATTTATTTAAAAACGGTGAAATAGGATTACCGGTCTTAGGGTTGATACCGTTTTTTAAGGCTTTATAAACGGTATTTTTTACGGCTGCTCCATTAATCTTACGTTCTCTTAAATTCTTAATAATATCCTTTTTGTTAAGGACTGTAGAGTAATATTTTTGGGGCAACCACCTACCCTTTTCAAAATCCCAAATATGGTAATACACATACCAATCCCCATTTTCGGGCGTTTTAAGCTCTGGACTTCCCTTATAAAGCTGTTCGTCCGGAGGTAAATAATAATTACTATTATCTATTTCAACACGATTTAAATTCATACTTTTGTAACGCTCTTATGTGGTGTAATCTAAAAAATATTTCTACAATTTTCTACATCACATATAAAAACAGCGATTATAACACCATGAGGGATTTAACTATAAATTGTATACATTTTTTACCTCATAAATCAGTTAATTTTTTATTATCCAAAGTTAAATACATACCCATTTAACGATAAAATCAGCATATCTTTCTATTTCTTTAAGATATATTTTCTACATTATTTCTACAAATTCAATCTGAATTGCGATGTATTATTCAACAATTCGGCAATCAAATAAAAATAGCCCGGAGGACTAATCCGGGCTTTAATCATTCAACGGCAAGGGACTAAACCTGCCATGAAACCAAAGATACTTAATTTTCTTATGACATACAAAACCTTAAAGCCTACTCCTTTTATTTTTGGTTGGTTTTATTCTTTCTCAGAAATAATTCAATGCTTGTAATGCGTTTATTGACAAAATTATAAGCTCTGAGAAGGGTTTCTGCATCGGCATCCTGAACCGATATTTTCTTTGGTGTAAGTTTTGGCTTGGGTAAATGATACAATTTCTGCATAATATCCTCAACCTTTGCCAAACGTTCGGTCAAAGCGATATAATGTTTAACAATATCTCCAATAGCATAATTTTCATCTGGCGTTAAATCCTTTGGTTCAATACCCGGCCACACACCATCTTTAAACGGCTCTCCTATACCATATAACAGCCATTTATCCAAGACATTCAATTTAACCTGCATTCTAATAGCGATCGATTCAGTTATTTCACGTTCGCCAGCTCGTATTTTTTCAATATAGCTTTTACTGTATCCTAAAATATCAGCATATTGGTAAATGCTCAGGCCGAGCAATTCTGCGATATACCAGAACCTTTCATTGCTATTTTCAAACGATTTGAATTTCATTTTAGTCAACATCACTCCAGATAACTTTTTTAAGTTTATAAATTAAAACAATATCTTCTTGACCCACATCAAAAGCTCCAAAATTCGGATTATCACTATGCAATGTAAGTGTTTTCTTGCTTCTTAGCTCATTATTTTTTATACGGTATATGTTAAAATGGTCACTGAAACCAATTGCCACCAGACCGGTTTGAAAACTATAATCTTCCCTCCTTACTAAAGTACCTAAAAACCTTGTTCCATCACGGTATCGGTCAGCCATATTGTTTCCATTCAGTTCTATTATCGCCAGGTCGCTTTTATTATAGGCAACTTCGGGCTCAGAAACCAAAGTAGCCTCTTCCATTAATACCATATCATCTTCATTTAAAATAGTTGATAATGGATTTTTAGTACTATAAAAAGGTAGGTGTAGCTGAACTGTATCATTGAATAGCGAATCACTAATGAATTTACTATCGGAAAGTTCATCAGAAAGTTGTGTAATCGATACCCCATAATATTTACTCAGAATTTTTGCATTATTTAAAGTTAATGGCTTTTTACCCATTTCAAGATTTGCATAATGAGCCTGAGAAATACCCAATACGGTCGCTATGTCGCTTTGTTTTAAGCTCTTACTCCTTCTTAACTTTAATAGTGGTGTATTTTTTTTCATTGTTAATGAGTTAGTTACGGAAAAAATATCATTTTTATCATATATCCCTTGGTTATATTTTATATCTTTTAGATATATTTGTAAATGGTTTTATTGCTAATTATTGCCAAAAGTAGTAAAATATATCATTATGGAAATAAATATATCAGAAATTGTGATGTCAGTGCGTGAAAGACTTGACTCTATCGAGATAGAGTCCAATAAGGAATTTGAATCAGAAAAAAAACAATATATCCGTCAGCAAATGAATAAGTTATCAAAAAAAACAGGTAAGAAATTCAAGTCTAAAACAGTTAACGGGGTTTTCATTGTAAGGAGGGTAATTTAATGAGCGGTATAGATTTATTACTAAAAGAAGTATCCAGAGCTAACCGGAGGCTTGCTAAAATCGAAAAGATGTTAGAAAATCAGGAAATCCAAAATTCACAAGAATGGATTTTTGAGGCCGATGCTATGGATATAAGCGGATTAGCTAAAGACACCTTGAAAAGGTTCGTATCTGCTGGAAAAGTAATCTGGAAATGTTCTGCTGGTGGTAGAAAAATTGAATATCTTAAATCAAGCATTCTTACCTTAAAAACAAGTTTACATGGAAATTGAAAGCATTTTAACCGAAACAATCAAATGGGATTTTGAAGGTTCGGGTGTCATGACCGCTGTTTTAGAAAATAAGACAATAAAGAAACTTAATTTATGCGAGAAGGGAAACGAGCCCGATAAGTGCTTCACATCCACAGATATTGCTCATCTGTCAAATGTCCATAAAGCTTTGGGCGAATTATTGAGCCATATAAGCTAAACACGTCTTCACCTAATCTATTAATAATCATGAAAATTAAACATTACACTACAGGTATGACAAAGGCCGAATGGCTTGTAAAAAGAACAGAATTGGGTATTGGAGCATCCGAGGTTGCTACAATATTAAACTTAAATCCTTATGAAGATGCCGTTAAGCTATATTATATGAAGATTGGGCGGTATCAAAAAAACATCCGTTCAGAAAAAATGATGATGGGGAATGCTATAGAGCCATTTATCAAAGACCGTTGGTGTGAATGGGTCCCGGATGAGGAAGAGTACCTGTCAAATTTTGAAACCGGTAAAAAGGTTAGAAGTTTAAGACGCGTGAAGGCATTTACAATTAACCCTAACTACCCATGGCTATTTGCTTCTTTCGATTATTATGCACCAAAAAATCAGTTAGATGTATTTAATTTCTTTGAACGTCCGGATAAACTCAACCCTCTTGGGTTTCCGGTGCAGATGAAAAACACTACAATAAATGCAACTAAGCAGTGGATAAACGGCCTGCCTATTTATTATTACGTACAATGTCAAACTGAACTTCTGGTATCCAATGTGCCATATATGGAGTTTTGTTATTTGCAGGACGGCTATCATATAGAGAATATGCCAATACAATTAGACGATGTGGTTACAGAAGAAATGAGGGAAGCCGGATTTGATAAACCATTCGTTGAGGAAATATTAGAACGCACAAAAGACTTCTGGTACAACCGGGTATTACCGGCAAAAGGATATGTGGAGCAGATTAACAAACTTAAATCCAAAAGCGAAGCAGCTAACCAGGATGAAATTAATAAGCTCGAACAAAAGATTGTAGAATTAGAGCCCTCTCCTTCCGATTCTGAATGCTATGAAGAATTTATGCTTGATCTGTACAAAAATACAAGCGACAAAATAATTATCGAGGGTCGTCCTGAGCATTTAGAAATAGCTCTATTATACAATATGGCAAATGATGGAGAGAAAGCCCATAAAGAAAAAAAACAAATTGCCAGAAACCGCTTGATTGAACTTATGCGTGATGCGGAAAGGATAGATTTTGGCGAAAGAGGTAGAATAATATGGCGAAGAGCAGAGGGCAAAAAAGCATATTTCTCAGTACAGGTTATTTAACCTGTACTTATTCCAAATATTAATTTCATTATCATGAACGATTTACAAATCTTAAACCCAAATGATTCCTTACAGCATGTAATACGTGCCGAAATGGAAAGTCAGGTAGACATTGCTAAGCGCTGGCCACGAGACCTGCCTACGGTACTCAGTAAAATAAAAGCTATGGCCACCATAGACATAGAAACAGCAGAAGATTGCTTCTATGCCCTCCAGCGTGGCAGAGGTGAAGATGCGATATTAATAGAGGGGCTTTCAGTTCGCTTTGCCGAAATTATAGCCAGTTGTTGGGGCAATCTAAGAATTGGAACCCGAACCGTTGGGAATGATGGTAAAAAGATTACCGTACAGGGAGTTTGTCATGACCTCGAATCTAACTTGTTTGTAAGCAAAGAAGTGGATAGGAGAATTACTACTAAAACAGGGCAAACATTTTCCGAAGATATGCAGGTAGTTACCACCAATGCTGCCCAGGCTATAGCTTTTAGAAATGTAGTTCTTGCCGTTATACCAAAGGCAATAACCCGTAAAATAGTGGATGAGGTTAAACAAATTGCCATTGGCCAAACCCTTGACATCGAAAAGAAACGTAACAATGCAATTGCATATTACAAAACCTTGGGCGTCTCAGAGCAAGAGTTATTAAATCACCTTGGAATATCCTCGATAAATGAAATAGACAATGAAAAGGTAGTTTATTTATCAGGATTAAAAAATGCCATCAAAGAAGGTACCACAACGGTTTACGATACATTCAGGAGGGAAAAAGAAGAAAAAATAGAAACCGCTAAAACAAAGCCAACCGGCAATACTATGGCAGCTATGAATTCATTGAAGAAAAGCGATAAAGTTTTGTCCGAAAATGTGAGCATACAAAGTGAAAATAAAAAAACAGACAAAGAAACTGAAGACAAGCCTAATACAGAACAGGCCAGTGAGATAACTTTTCCAGAGGTGGAAGAATTAAACAAAGCCGGTGCAAGGTCTGGTAAAAATTCAACTGCAATTACAACATTCTTAAAAGACCATTTTTCGCCAGAGAGTTTTGAACAAGCAATAAAAGATAACGATTTGGGCGACTATGCCGGCATGATGGATTTTGCCTTGCGTGCTCCACGTGAAGATGTCAATATCTTGTTTTCAACACTGCTATAGGTGAAATCAGAAAAACATTGCTACATAACCGAAACCATAGCCAGTTACTGCAACAAAAAGAATGTTTACGCCCAACCAGGTTTAAAAGCAAAAATAATTAGCGTGCATGGAGATGTCTATCTGCTTGAACATCCAAAAGGATACAGGTTTCCATGTCACATATCAAAATTAAAACTCGTTCAACAATGAACCTCATTATAAGCACTTTAAAAAAATATCCTAATAAAAACATCAGCCAGGTTGCAAGGATATTACGCGTAGATGAATCTGTTGTAAGTCTTGCTCAACGTGACTATTTAAAACCGTTTCTCAAACGCAACTCACCATTATGGAACAGCCAATCCTATGGTAAAGGTTCCAAAGCAGAGAAAGGATTTTAACCACCAAATAACAACAAGAGTTATGAAAACCACTATCGAAGTAAACGGCAAGCCCGTAGAAATTGAGCTAACCAAAGAACAGGTAGCTGCTATTAAAAAAACATCCTTTAATTATAAGGATATTAAGACATTCCAGGATGCGCTGGATTTTAAGGGCGAAACATTAGAACAGTTTAACTGGCGAACAGAACGTGACAGCCCAGGAGAAAAATCCGGTAAAGCATTAGAAGTTTGGGCATACGCTATAAGAGGCGGTAAGGCGCTCACCAAAGAAGATTACTGGTACTATCCGTGGTTTAACCGCACTTCGTCGCCGTCCGGTCTCGCGTACTACGTCTTCAGCTTCGGCGGTACGGATGCGGATGTCGGCTCCCGCCTCTGTGTTTGTGATGCAGACCAGACCAAACACTTTGCAGAAGTAGCCATTGACGACTGGTCAACCTATATCTATTACAATAATTAACCAACACAAAAATGAAAAAGTATCTGCATTTAGAAAGTTTTGAAGCCGCAGCAAAGTTCCTCGGCTATGACCCAACCATTAAACCTGTAGTAACCGGCTTACCGGAGAAACATGCACAAAATGTAATATCCGGTTATGAGCTGGATGTAATATCCGAAGCGGCGTGGAAAGGTGAAGACAAGGAAATTGATTGGACAGACTGGAACCAACGTAAATACTATGCTTGGTGGGATATGTCTGCTTCGTCGCCGTCCGGTCTCGCGTGCAGCGTCTACCTCTTCGGCGATACGACTGCGCATGTCGGCTCCCGCCGCGTTTTTCCAACGCTGGAGATATTAAAATACGTGGTGAAGCAACACTTTGAAAAATACAAGGATATCCTTGTGATTCCAAAATAAAAGGGTGGTGTACTGCTTGGGCTGTAGCTTCGTCGCCGTCCGGTCTCGCGTACAACGACTACAACTACGACAATACGAATGCGAATGTCAGCTCCCACCATGCTTTAAAAACTAATGGCAGTACAGACCTTGCCAACATGGCAAAAAATTACATGGCGCTTTTAGGGCTTTGGTATTACGATACATCGTGAGAAGAAGACCTGCTAAAGCAGAGGCTTTATAAGTACATGAAACGGAAAAATAATTTATACGAACAAGTTTATAACATCTATAACCTTGAAAGGACCGCAGAAATTGCGGCCCTCGGAAAGGCAAAGCAATACGGTGTTATTGAGTTTCGCCAGCATCCGGACGAATACCTGATGGCATTGTACAATATGCTCAGGGATAAAACCTATAAAACCTCACCATATACAATTTTTAAAATCCACGAACCTAAAGAACGCATAATCTACCGTCTCCCTTTCTTCCCGGACCGTATTCTTCACCATGCGGTGATGAATATTCTGGAGCGAATATTTGTAGCCACATTTACGGCCGATACCTATAGCTGTATTAAAAAACGAGGCATACATGCCTTATCCAAAAAGGTTCGGAAATACCTGAAAAATATACCAGAAACTACGTATTGCCTGAAACTGGATATCACGAAATTTTACCCATCGGTAGACCATGCGATTATAAAACAATTATTACGCCGAATAATAAAGGATAAGGATCTGTTATGGCTGCTCGACGAAATAATTGACAGCGCCCCCGGATTGCCTATCGGTAACTACCTGAGCCAATATCTCGCCAATTTTTACCTCAGCTACTTTGACCACTGGCTAAAGGAAGTGAAAAGGGTTAAGTATTATGTAAGATATGCAGACGACCTGGTAATTCTCCATAACAGCAAAGCTTATTTGCATGCTTTAAGGGCAGAAATACAAGCCTATTTATACGATAAGCTCCACTTACTGGTAAAAGGTAATTACCAGGTATTTAAAGTGGAAGACAGAGGTATTGACGTGGTTGGATATAAGCACTTCCACAACCGGGTACTGATCAGGAAATCTATCAAGAAAAACTTTGCCCGGGCGGTGAAAGCCCGAAAACCAAGGGCAAGTATAGACAGCTACAAAGGCTGGGCTAAACACGCCAATAGTAAACATTTATTAAAAACCTTATTTCCAAATGAAAGCATTTAAAGATTTCGGAATTGTCTCTGAGGCCAGAGCGTTCGTTGGTGATAAAATAAAGATTGCCAAACTACTCAATACAACTATTGAAGTACATGCCTTTAAGATTGAAAACAGCAAGGTTAATTCAAGATTATGCCTGTATCTGCAAATTGAGCATAAAGGCGAAAAGAAAGTAGTGTTCACGGGCTCAACCGTCCTGATTGACCAGATACAAAAGGTCCCCGAAGATGGATTTCCATTTAGAACAATCATAGTTCAGGAAGACGAACGGTATTCATTTACATAATATGAGCAAGTGCACCATCCTACACGGCAATAACATAGAACTGCTAAAACAGTTCCCTGATAATTATTTCGCCAGCATCGTAACCGATTCTCCTTATGGACTTGGCAAGGAGCCAAACGCTGTAAAATGTTTAAGCGACTGGTTGGAAAAAGGCTACCACGAAGTTAAAGGGAAAGGTTTTATGGGCAATAACTGGGATGCCTTTGTACCGCAGCCCATCCTATGGAAAGAATGCTTTCGGGTGCTTAAACCGGGCGGTTATCTGCTCTCCTTTTTCGGTACCCGCACATACGACTGGGGAACTTTAGCTATCCGGTTAGCTGGCTTTGAAATACGAGATATGATAAGCTGGATTTATGGAAGTGGGTTCCCAAAATCGTTAGACATTAGCAAGGCGATTGAAGGCACTCTTTTGAACGGAACTTCTAATAAAAAAGACTTCAGTAAACTGAACGGAGAAAGGTTAGAAAGAGGTAATTGGGGTATTACAAAGTTCACCAAAGAACAGGGTTTTAGAAAAAAGGATTATACACACGAGACGAGTCAATCAGATAGGATTGGAAAGTTACAACCTACAACCGATGAAGCCAAACAATGGGAAGGCTATGGCACAGCGCTAAAACCAGCGTGTGAACCTATCTGTGTAGCCAGAAAGCCATTAACCGGTACTGTAGCTGAAAACGTTTTGAAGTGGGGCACTGGGGGATTAAATATAGATGGCTGTAGAATACCATTTGATAGTGACAAAGATTTAAAGTCTGCAACATTTGGACGTGGTACTAATATTATTGGTGGCAATTATGTAGGTGCTAAGCACACAGATGGTAGAAAAAATATAGAAGCGAATCCAACAGGCCGCTTCCCGTCAAATGTAATTTTAGATCCGGAATCTGCTACTGAATTAGACAGGCAAACTGGTCAATTAAGTTCTGGAACTCCATCCGGCACCAAAGCGGGCAATAACAATAACATTTACGGACAATTTGCAGGCGGAATGCCTGTAACCGGTTATGGCGATACAGGTGGAGCAAGCCGATTTTTTTACTGCGCAAAGGCGAGCCAGGATGAGCGCAACGCGGGATTGGAAGAATTGCAATCCGAAAAAGTAAATGATGGCCGAAAAACTGAAATAGACAACCCTTTTCAACGGGGTGAAACGTTAAGGAAAAACACACATCCTACCGTTAAGCCTATCGCTTTAATGCGTTACTTAATTCGCATGGTTACTCCACAGGGTGAAACCAGCCTTGATTTATTTGCCGGTTCCGGCACAACAGGTTGCGCTGCTGAATTAGAGGGTATTGATATCGTATTAATGGAAGCTGAAGAACAGTATATCCCTATCATACAAGCCAGAACAGCATACTGGCGAAAGATAGCGGAAGAAGAAACCAGGAAAGTCAATCTACAAAAAAGCCAGATGTCAATTTTTGATGTCATTGGGGAAAGGAGTGCGTCATGACTAACAAACAAAACTTCCTGTATTCAGAAGGCGGGGGATTTAACCACGCCTCACTCTTTTCCGGTATAGATGGCTTTTCGCTTGCTGCCACAATGATGGGATGGAAAAACACATTCCATTGCGAAATTAACGAGTTCTGCCAACTGGTTTTAAAAGATATATACGCCGATGCAACACACTACACAGATATTAAACAAACAGACTTCACTGTTTGGAGAGGAAAAATCGACATCCTTACCGGGGGATTCCCCTGCCAGCCCTACAGCGTTGCCGGGTTACGAAAAGGAAAGGAAGATGACCGCCACCTCTGGCCGGAGATGCTTAGAGCAATTAGAGAGGTTCAACCACGTTAGGTCGTGGGCGAAAACGTTCCTGGCCTTATTAGTTGGGGTGGAGGGATGGTATTCGACGAGGTGCAGACTGACCTGGAAGCTGAAGGGTACGAAGTACAACCGGTTATACTTCCAGCTTGTGCCGTCAACGCCCCACACAGGCGGGATAGAGTCTGGTTTGTTGCTTTCAACGCCAGCGGCGGCTATGGGCGGAACTGTCTCGCAGGAACAGGCGAAGGTGTTAGGATGGACTTGGAAGGGAACGAGTTATTACAGACCGGACGGAACAAAAGTACAAACAAATCTGAAGCAACAGATAACAATGCTTCCGACACCAACAACCAGCGATGCGAACAAGGGTGCGATAATCGGCAAGAACGATACATTCAAGACAACATCGGGATTACCGCGGAAGATAAACCAGAACGGGCACAGCAGCAGCGTAGGGTTGGCAAGGTTGGGGATATTCGGATTCCTGCCAACGCCGACAGCCAGCAGCGACCCGAAAGGGGGATGTACGAGGTCGAACCCGCACCGGCAAAACGATACACTGGCTCATTCGATTCACGGAATGGTGGGGACTACTGGCAAAGCTTCCCAACTCAATCCCCTGTTTGTGTTGGAGATGATGGGTTTTCCACCGAACTGGTGCGACAGCGCATTCGAGAAGATAGCATGGGACATCTATCTGAAAAAGAAATCGACCAAATCCTTTCAAAAGCGGCTACAAAATGGCGTGAAGCAACCATAATGGCAGCGGGTAACGCCGTGGTTCCACAAGTGGTATTACAGATTTTTAAAGCAATAGATGAATTTGAAAGGAGGAATGCAGCATGATAACCGTTAACAGTCTTTCAGGTGGCAAGACAAGCTCTTATATCGCTGCTCATTATCCGGCTGATATTGATGTGTTTTCACTGGTATGTATAGATGATCCACAGGCAAATGCTCAGTGCTCGATAAAAGTTGATAAAAAGCTGAGGCAAATGGTAAACGACCGCTTGCAGAAATATTGTAGTAATATGCCTGAGTTTGTTGCCACCGCTGAAGATCCTCTTACCATACCCGTAATATTTGATTTAGAACAACACATTGGCCGGGAAATAACCTGGCTTAGAGGTATTGATTTTTACGATGCTATAAAAATTAAAAGGTCGATTCCAAACAGAACTAAACGTTGGTGCACAACCATACTTAAAATTACACCTATATTCTGGTTTTTATATCTATACCATTCTTTGCCAGTTAAAATGCGAATCGGTTACCGGGCCGATGAAGCGCATCGGGCTGAAAGATTCAAGGAAACGTTTATTTTTCCCTACCAATGTGACTTAGGTATTGATAAGGATGGCATCCTTAATACAAATGGTCGGTATAAGCAAATATTCTATGATTGGAGCATCGGTCATTCTCTTCCATTCATGCACCGATGGTCTGAAATTGATTTCAGAATACCTGAATTTCCTTTAATAGATGACGATATAGACCACCGTGACGTTATTAACTATTGGAGCAATTATCCGATTCGGTTCCCCAAAGATTCCAATTGTCAATTCTGCTTCTGGAAACATCCTTTACAGTTGAGGAAAAATTTTGAGGAAAATAAATCCATAATGTACACCGCCATGATAATGGAAGGTATTAATGGCAATAGATTTCATGACGGAATATCTATGCACGGAATAAAAGAGACTGGCATTCAAACAGATTTATTTGAAGGTAAGTATGGCGGCTGTCAGGGCGGGTATTGTACAAATTAATTAAAGCAATATAAAAATGAAAGCAACAATCAAAGTAGAAAAAGAAGTTGAATTAAAAACACTTCATGTTGAAGCTGGTGTACGTTATTGGGAAGATACCGAAATTAACGGCGAACCAGATACAGAAAACGGCGATAACATTCCTTGTAAAGAAGGTGAATTATGGAAGCCGATAATTGACTTAGATACTGGTAAAATTCTCAATTGGGAGCAAGGTAAAAAGGCTGATGTTCATTATAAAGTTTGTGATGCCGGCAGCTACTTTATTAAAGACGATGAAGGTAATACGGTGCTGTCTATAGAACAAGACTATGTACCCTCACTTCTTTGTCCGAAAGAGGCTGGCTATGGTGATTACATAATCATGGATATTGACGAAAATGGATTTATTCAAAATTGGAAGCCCGATTTGTCAGACTTTGAAAATGAGGACTTATGACAAAAGAAGAAATAACATTTCACTACCAGGTGGGCAGCATTATAGCCTGCGATATTTCAAAGCAATATTTTGGAGCAGCCTATACCAATTACAGGGAAGCCGGTAATAGCTACTTAGCTAACAAATGCCGCGATGCTGAGCAGGCCAACGAAAAGTTATTAAATGCGCTGTCTCGTGATTTAAAGGCTATTGAAGGCCCTGTAAAAGAAGTAGTGGAGCATAACATGGAAATTATATACGGTGTGCTCGCCCTGCCACATGAGAAGCAAAAACGGGTTCTGGGATTAATCAATAAATTAAAATAATAAAAATGAAAGAAGATGAATTAGTGCTTAATGTAGAAACACGTCCATGCAAAAAATGCAAGCATCACAAACAAGATATCCACGGCAGTTTTTGCAGCAAATTACTTATGAGCATATTTCCTGAAATGAATGTTACCTACTACGTGGATAAAGGAACGTGCTTTGAAACACTTGAAAATGAAATTTAATCAATAAAACCATGCTAACATTAACTAAACCACTTGTATTTATCGACCTTGAAGCTACAGGAGTAGACCGGGAAAACGACCGTATTGTAGAAATTGCTATCCTGAAAGTCTTTCCAGACGGCACCAAAGAAAACAAAACAAAAAGGGTTAATCCTACAATCCCTATTCCACCGGCAGCTACAGAAATACACAGAATTTCAGACGAAGATGTAAAAGATTGTCCCAAATTCTCACAAATAGCCGTCAACCTGCACGAATACATTAAGGGCTGCGATTTAGCAGGCTTTAACAGTAATGCTTACGATATCCCTATGCTGTTCAACGAGTTTATTCGCTGTGGAATTAACCTGGATTATAAGTCAGTTAATCTAATAGACGTAGGTAACATCTTCAAAATAAACGAACCACGTACATTAACTGCCGGGTACAAATTCTACTGCGGTAAAGACCTGGAAGATGCCCACAGTGCCGAGGCTGATATTAACGCTACATACGAGGTATTTATGGCCCAGTTGAGCAAATATCCGGAATTGCCCAAAACACTTGAAGAATTGGCTATATACTCCAATTTCGACCGCCGTATTCTGGACCTATCGGGTAAGTTCTGCGAAGATGCCGACGGTAACATTCTTTTAAATTTCGGTAAATACCGAGGCGAAAAAGCACTTGACCATCTTGATTTCATAGAATGGATGCTCTACAAAGCAGACTTCCCGGCCGATACGAATAAAGTCTGCGAACAGCTATTACAAGAAGCTTATGGAGGGCCATTCTGATGAAACTATCCATAATCGAAATGCGCCTTAAGTTGTTCCCGAAATACCTGGAGCACCGGGCGGAGTGTATAATCCAGAGCCGGGAATTAGTTATGCGTGGCGATTTACAATGGGAAAATGGTATTCCAGGAAGCAAAGTAAAATTTGTACTCAATCATAATGGGCGATGGAAATTTTACAACGACGACTTTGGTAATAGGCTGCTATCCTTCAACGAGTGGCTTCATTACAACGGGTATAGTAATATTATTATTTAAAATGGCAAAACAAGCTATAAAATCAGATACGGTCGCCTATCTGCCGCCGCAATCCCTTGAATTAGAAGAATCCATACTGGGGGTATTACTGAACTACAAAGAGGCGTACCTCGAAGTATCAGAACATCTGTCAACACCCGAAATATTTTACAATCAGGCTCACGCTGAAATATTCAGGTCCATAAAGATTTTACACGACCAGGCAAAAAAAGTCGATATCCTAACCGTACAGGAAGACCTGAAACGCCGGGAAAAGCTGGATGAAATTGGAGGCTTTGCCAGGCTCCTGGATATTGACAGGCACATGACCACACCCTTCAATATTGAATATCATGCCCTGGTAATTAAAGACTATTGGATACAGCGTGAAGTGATACGAATATCGCACGAACGCATTTCGGCAGCATACGAACCGTCATGCGACGCGTTGGAGTTGTTAGATAATACCATGGCCGACTTCATGCAGTTGCAAATGGGCATCAGCATGGGCCGCGAAACAACGCTGGAGGAAGCCATAATGGAACGCTTACAACAATACGAGGAAATGGTTAAGATTGATATTACCGGCGTTCCATCAGGCTTCAAAGAGCTCGACCAGAAAACAGGTGGCTTTCAGGACGGCGATTTGGTCATCATTGCTGCACGTCCGAGTATGGGCAAAACAGCAGAGCTGCTCACCATGATTCGAAACATCGCTATAAATTACCAGATGCCGGTAGGCGTTTGGTCGCTTGAAATGCCGAAGGGTCAGCTAATAGACCGCTTAATTTCAATGGAAGCCGAGGTAGAATTGTGGAAAATCAGGACTCCCAAAACCCTGCGTTCAGATGAATATAGTGCAATGGTCCACGTAAGCGGCAAGCTTGCTGGTAAAAACAATATTTATATTGACGATAGCGCATCACTCACTATCAACCAGTTCAGGGCTAAGGCCCGTCGCATGAAGCTAAAATACGGCATCAGGATAGCGTTTATTGATTACCTGCAACTAATGTCGGGAACAAAAAAAGGAGGTAACAGGGAGCAGGAAATAAGCGAAATAAGCCGTGGTTTAAAGCAGGTTGCTAAAGATTTAAAAATTCCGGTAATCGCCCTGGCGCAATTGGGCCGTAAATCCGAAGAAAGACCCGGCAAAAAGCCGTTATTGTCAGATTTGCGTGAATCCGGCGCCATAGAGCAGGATGCGGATATGGTTATCCTGCTTCACCGTCCTGAGTACTATGGAATAACCGAAGATGAAAGCGGTTATCCTACGGAAGGCATTGCGGAAAATATCATTGCAAAAAATAGGAACGGGCAGACAGGTTCTGTTAAAATGCGGTTTATTGCAAAATACACCTGCTTTAAAGATTTGGAAGAAGATTGGAACAAACAGCCTGAACAAGTGCCGGGACTAAACAAACCGCATTCATTTGTAATAAAACCATCATCCCGGTTTACCGACGATGAAGATGTTCCGTTTTAAAATGGCTGGTTGGGGTAAAGAGTTGGTTAATTACCTAAAAAGAGAACGCGGTTATCGGCAAATTGGCGATGTACTTTATCCCCGTGAGCAATTGACGGGAATGACCATACCGCAACCGGTTAACAGAAAAACAAAGGGTAACAAAACCGGGTGGACAGACGATTTCCGCAACATTAAAAACAAGCAACAGCAGGACGCTTTTATATTTTTCCTAAAACAACAGTTAAATGTGGAGGTTTGGCCGGAGTTCTATTTTCATACCTCAAAAAATTACCGTATCGATTACGCCATTCCCATTAGCTGCGAACTCAAAATAGCTATAGAAATTGATGGCGGCATTTGGAAAAAGGGCAACTCCGGCCACTCTTCAGGCAAAGGTATTTTAAGAGATATGAACAAAACCAATTTGCTGAGCGCATCAGGTTGGAAAATCATAAGAATCACACCAGATAAACAGTTTTCCATAGATGTGCTGGACGCAATAAAAACCTATATAAACACCATAAAACTTAATTAAAATCATGAAAGAAATCAAACAAACAACGCCCGATAAATTGGAAGTATCAGCCGTTAAACCAGTAAAAAAGGAACTGAAATTCTTAGGCTCATTAAAACCAAAACCGGGACACACATGCTTTCAGTTAAATCTCCAAACCGGTGAAATTACCGTAGCAGAATTTCAATCTGCCGAAGCTCATTATGCTAAAATTGCACAAGGCGATAAGTCGGTACGTAAGAAACTCATCGTAAAAGAAAACTGCCTGTATGTTACAGCGCTGAATAAGAAAAATTCAATAAAACATTTTAAACGGTTGATTGCGTCACAACTATAGTTCGATGGAAGAAAAACCAAAGTCCTTATACATAGATATGCCGGTTTGGGATGAAGCTGTAAGGCCTGATAAAAAATTACCGTGCTGATGCTGATACCTGTGGCACCCTGCCCTCTCCGTTAGCGTAATCGTCGTAGGCTTCATAATCAAGTCCAAAAGACTTGATTATGGGTTTACCCTGTCCCGGGATAATAAACGATTTTTCCGGGAACATCCAGTTGGTTGTTTTTTGGCCGGGTATTCCATCCTCTATGCTCAGCCCATTCATAAACTGGTCTTCGGTAACCCCGTCAGGTAAGCTGGCTTTACCGCTATGTACCATGTCCAGTGCCTGTTGCCGGTATTCGTTCATCGCCCGCTGTATCGGCTTTATAAGCTGCGGACCTACTACCGTTCCCGGATTGGCCTTGGCATATTCAGCCATTAAGCCATTTATCAGGTCCGGGTTATGGTCAAACTCCGGGTTGCCACGCATCCCCTTCCCTTCCAGGAATTTGATAAAGTTATTCCATTGCTGGCGAACATCGGTGTTGATTTTAAGGGGTTCTTCCGGAGGTAACATTATCTGAAAGCTATACTTTTATTGTACGAATCCTGCAATTGTGTATGGTAACCCATGCGTTTATAATAGTTACCCCAGAAATACGAGGCAAATGTTGCCCACTCTTTCTGTTGCAAAGCGTCAAACATAGCCTGGTTGCTATATTTAATGCTTTTCAGGCATCCCCTTACCTGGTTGTATTCCGATTCCGAAAATGCCTCTTCCATCGCGTTAACCGTATCATACCCGGCATGGATATGCAAAAATCCATACACTTTCATACGGCCCCATTGGGTGCTCAGCATCGCTACTTTAGGATTTAGCCCGAATGCCTTATTATAAGCCTTTCGCTCCGTTACCTGGTTTTCTACCCCGTTACCAAGCCGCATGCCGGTATATCGCTCAAAATGGAACGGTTCAAAATGTATTACAATTGCATCCGTTTCTTTGCTAAACCCGGTAGGACAGCCGTGAACGTCAAGTAAGGCTTTGATTACATCCGTTTCAAGTTCAAACTCGCAGGCAAGGTTCTGTATATCTTCTGGTG
>Ga0182745_1000225_pt1 | contig 71055 bp, 55 predicted proteins | sample eDN3rd30CKraftBY_FD_128523 | JGI IMG/M metagenome (GOLD analysis project Ga0182745, IMG submission 128523) | Enriched backyard soil microbial communities from Emeryville, California, USA - eDNA 3rd pass 30_C Kraft BY (version 2) (version 2) | ecosystem: Environmental > Terrestrial > Soil >... | reverse complement strand
GCCGCCCCCAGCGGGGTCTCTGGCAACCTGAGTTGCTCGCCGATGCCGGCGACGCGCTGGGCTCAAAGCAAAAGAATTTTCACAAAAATCGACGATTCCAGGTTGCCAAGATCAGAGGTAGCCGTCAGCGTCGAACACGTACACCGTGTTGTTTCGGTCGACCAGTTCATAGCCACTGCCCGTTGCAGTGAGGGTTGAAAACGTGCCGGCCGCGGATTCAAAGCCGCCCGCGGATTTAAAGCTGCCCCCGGCTGCGTTCGAGAAGAAATCGCCTTGCGTTCCCAGGGAGAACATCGCACCGTCGGCGTCCACGCTAAGCTTCGGAACTTCGCTGTAACGGACGCCTGGTGTGCCGAAATAGACCTTCTGGGAAACGATTGTCCCTGATTGGACCATTTGATAATCAAGGTCTATCAACGTTGATGTTAGCGCGGCCTCGTACTCGGCATATTCGTCACTGCCAAACAAGGCGCGATCGAAGCTAAAGCTGAAAACGAGCCGGTTCGGATCGTCTTGCGTTGCGACGGGGAAGCGTTGAGAATCGGAAAACGGCTGACCGCCAAACGTTCCCGACATTGTGATCGTGTCGCTGAGCCCTTCCTCCGCCACCACATCGACGACGTAAGACAGCACGATGTCGGCAGCCTGCGTCACCTCAAGTCTGGCGTCACAATCACAAGCAAAGGGGACGCGGCGCAAAGCTGTTCCGCATGAAAAACACACCGGACCCGCGGGACTACCTCAAGGTGACAAAGGTTTTGCTCGTCCCTTCGGTGGTGCAAGAATCGTTCGGTCGCGTAGCAGCGGAGGCGATGATGAACGGGATACCAGTCGTCGCGAGCAACCGCGGAGCGCTCCCGGAAGTAGTAGGCGTCTCGGATCTGCTAAAGGAACTTCCGGGGTGGCTGACGGCGGATTCGCGGGAAATGCCAAGTGAGAAGGAAATTCAGGGGTGGGTCGAAACAATTGAGCGGTTGTGGGACGAGCCCGCCTACTACCAAGCCGTGGCCAGTGAACTACGAGAACGGTCAGGAGCATGGAATCCAGAGGCGATGGCCGCAAGGCTTGAATGCGTGCTCTTCGCTCCGGGATCAGTACCTGGCGAATCATAGGAAGGTCTATGGGATGTTCTCCGGCGGACTCCGCAGTTCATGAGCCAGTGCATTTTGGTAGACGGATTCGAGGAACCCTGGACCAAGCTCCCGGTGGACCTGCTCGATGTTTGATTCGCTGATTGAGAAAACGCCATAGCCGCTTTGCCATGAAAACGTCGACAGACGTGGGGACTTGGTTTTTAGCCACTTGCTCGTTTCCGTCTTCATTTCCTCGAGCACGTTCATGATCGCAAATTTCCGGCTCAGCAGGACCAGTGCATGGACATGGTCCTCGACACGGCCGATAAGGATTGCCGGCGAATCGACGTTGTTGCGCAAAATAGTGGCCATGTAGGCGTAAAGACGGTCCCAGGGCGTTTTCCTGGGCTGTCATAGGACTGCTCCTGCGGAGCGGGAATATCGCCAACGAACTTCGATTGTAAGCAGCTCTGGATGATTCTTGCGGTCAAACCAGGCGCCGCTGTGCGGCTCATTGCTCGTGAGAACCGGACGCTAACGCGTGCCGGCTGATAGAATTTTGCCGAATGTCATGTCCTGTGCTGCTTAGCGGATAAACAAGAGGGCAGTCCCTCTGTCCAGCGCTGTGTCAGGCCCGAGCGTTGCCCTGGATGGTTCTCCGGCCCAACGGGCCAGCCTTAGGTCAGGCCAGGGCAACGCCCTGGATTACCGGCGGTTCTACCCAAACCTCCCTCCAGCCCCAACGGGGCGGTCCTATTCATCTGCGTTTACTTACTTGCGAACGCGCGCCTCGCCAATTCTCGCAGCTCGGCGGCTTCGCTTTGTTGCAGCGCGGTGCGGCTGCCCGAGTCGATCAGCTCGGCCGAAGTTGTGCCAGCGATCACCGACTCCAACAGCGCCCGGCGGCGGTCTTGCGAGCGGAGCAGGCCTTCAATCGCTAACTTGCGATTCCCCGCGGTCAGATGCGGCAAGGCTGCGATCAGCGCTGCCGTCGCCGGCGGATCAGGGACGTCGACCAGCCCGCTGACCGCTCCCATCTGCAACTCGGCATTCTCGTTTTGGAGGTAGCGGACGAGCTGTGGACCGCTGTCATTCCAGCCTCGCATCGCGATCATCCGCAGCGCATCGTAACGCGTGCCGGGTTTGACCTGCTCATCGTCGGTCATCGTGACCGATTGCTGCAAGGTGTGGATCCAGCGCTGGCGGAGCTGCCCGTCGTTGCCGATCAGCGTGGCGATCCGCTCGTGCGGCCAAACGCCGATTTGGCTCAGGCCGTTGATCAGCCCGCCGCCCAAGACAACCGCTTGCCAGTCGCGCAGCGGCGCGCCGATCTCCGGCAGCGACGCCCGCAGCATCGCAGTCAATTGTTCTCGATCGTTCTTGCGAGCTGCTGCAATCGAGACTCGCCAGATCCACGGAATGCGGCGGTATTCTTCGTCCAAATCGTCGGCTGGAAGATCGCGGACCAGCGCCTGCAGCAAGCCGGTCGCTTGATCGAGTGAGGCTGCGATCATTTGTTCGCGTGCGGCGACCGGCTGATTGTCATCGAGCACTTGAGCAGCACGCTGGACCAGCGGATCGACCTGCGCGGCTAACCGTTCGGCGTCGCGTTCCGGCGCCGTCGGACGATCGGTGACGAAGGCGAACAGATCGGCGACGTCTTGCGGCGACACCAGTTCCTCTAAGCCATCAGGCATCAACGATCGTGTTGAATGCTTGAACAACTCGATCTCATTGCGGGCGATCACCGTCGCCTGCGCATCGGGGCCTTTAAGCGTGATCGAAGCTTCGCTTTCTTCGGCGAGCACGCCCTGGATCACGCGTCCATCAAGGGTCGAGACCGTGTAGACGCTGTAACGTCCATCGACCGCTTGATTCGGATCGAAAATCGCGTCCAGCAGTGCAGCCCAAGGCTTGTTGCGCGATTCGCTCAGCGCCGGACCGACTTCAAACCCTTCTTCGCCTTGCCGGTGACAGGTGCGGCAATGGGTTTGATAAACCTTATAGCCGCGCTGGCGATCGCCGCTCATCTGCAGCACCTGGCGGTAGCGATCGATGACTTCGCCGCGCGCCTGGTCGCTAGGACGGCTGAGCAGACGCGTCGCCCGTGCTCGCAGCTCTTCGTCGGGAAAGCTGAGCAATGTTTGACGATCGGTTGCACTCAGTGTCGCCAGCGGCACGGCCTGCTGCTCGATCGCCGTCAACAGCGCTTGCACGGTTTCAGGGCGGCTCATCAGCCAGGTCACGATCGGGGTACGGGCAGCCGCGCCGAGTTGATCTAGCCGTGACAGGAACAGTGCGCTGACTTCCGGCTGAGCGGTGCGAGCGAGAACCGCGATCACGCGTTGTTGCAGGGCAGGAGGCGACTGGGGATCGAGCGCCGCGGCGAGCAGTCCAAAGTCCGCCGTTTGCTCGGACGCATCCCAGCCGAGCAGCCCTGCGGCGGCGAGGCGACGATCAAGCGGCGCTGCGGCATCGGCGAACGTTTCCCGGGCTTGCTGCTGCAGCCGAGCAATCGTGGCCTCCGCGGCATCGCTCCACCAGCGAGTTGTCGACCGACCGCGGGAGAACGCTTGGGCAATCGGTTCTGCCAGTCGCCATGAAACCAGGTCGACCGGCTCACCAGCAATTTTTTCCAATAGCTTTTCTGAGGCGACGCCGTTGCGTTCGGCCAGGCTGATCGACAACAGCGGTGCGAATGCAGCGTGGCGGCGATCGGTCTGCTCGGCGACCTGCTGAATGAACTCGCCCCAGCTCGCCGACGGGACTGACCGCAGCACAAAGAACCGCACATAGGGATCCTCCGCGTGGCGAAGGTACAGCGACGTCAGCAGCGGCAGCCCTGCCGTCGCGCCGATGCGGCCGAGCGTATCGGCCAGTTCCGCGGCGACGGCCAGATCGGATTCTTCACCGAGCAACGCCAGCAGCTCAAGCTTGTCGGCTGGCTCGCCACGGACTTGCGCCAGCAGACGCACCGCTTGGCGACGCAACAGCGGGTCGTCCGCTCTCAGCGCCACCCGCAGATCGTCGGCCTGCAACGCTTCCGCTTGGGCGAGCACCCACAATGCCGCCGCTCGCCCCGCAGCGAGGGCATCGGAATGCAGCAGTTCGCGCAGCGGCGAGGCGGTCGCAGGGTCAGGATTCCAAAACAACCGTTGCTGAGCCAAATCGCGAACGGTGCCGTTGGGCGAACGCAGCGCCGCGACCCACTGGGCCGGCGGTTGTGACGCCAGATTGGGGACCGGCCGGGCTCCTTTGTCGCTCGGCAAAAGCCGGATGATTCGCCCCTGCTGATCGCCGGCGCGGACATCGAGCGTGGCGAGCGTCTGTTCGGGAATCCAGCGCGGATGCTCGATCACACTGCGGCTCATGTCGGCGATCCACAGCCCGCCATCAGGGCCGGTGCGGACTTGCGCGGGGCGGAACCAGTTGTCGGTCGAGGTGACCAGTTCAGATGTCGCTTCTTCGGCCGCGCGGCGGCCGACGTATCGCAGCCCGTCGCGCTGGAGGATGCGGCGATGAAGCAGCAAGTTGACCGGTTCGCAGACCACGGCGCTGCCGGCCATCTCCTGCCCGAGCCAATCGTCGCGGTAGATCCCGAGGCCGCAGGCGGCGGTGACTCGTCCAGCCGGTCCCGAAAGTTCAAAGAGTTGGAAACCGACTGCGCGCGGAAAGAGCTGCGCGGCGTCATCATCAGCGACTGCATAGACGGCCGGCGGGAGAGCTAATCCGGGGCGCGTCGCGCCTTGCAGGATCGGGTATTGCAAGCAGGCCTCGCCGTTGGTGCAGCCAAACCAATCGCCGGCATCGTTGCGGACGCGGCCTTGCTGGCTGCGTCCGGTCAGCGGCTCAAGGATGCCGCGGTCGGGATCGATACGAAAATCACGATTTCCCAAGGCGACCGTTTCACCCGTCTGGTGGCACGTGATCACACCACCAAACAGCCCGCACGATCCATACACCCAGCCGTCCAAGCCCGGTGTCAAGCTGTTGACGCGGGCCTGGTAATTCTCGGTCCCAAACCTTGAAAACAGCACGCGCTGGATATCGGCCCGATCGTCGCCGTCGGTGTCCTCCGCATACAGGATATTGGGCGCCGCACAGATCAACACGCCGTTTCGCCAAGCCATCACGCCGGTGGGAAAGGGGAGCTTGTCCAGAAACACCGTCGAGTGGTCATAGATGCCGTCGCCATCTCGGTCGCGGAGCAGACGAATCTTGCCGCCGGGTTCAAAATTGCCGGCCAGTCCCGACGGGTAATCGTGCATCTCGCAGACCCACAAGCTGCCATCGGCGGCAAAGTCGAAGGCCACCGGATCGGTGGTTAACGGCTCGGCCGCGACGACCTGTGCCCGCCAGCCGTCGGGGATCTGCAGGCGATTGAGCGATTGCGTAGGCGACAGCGCTGGCGATCCGGCTTGATCCGCCAGCGGATGCGGCGAAGCAAACGTCGGCAGCAACTGCGCCGTAACCGCGTCAATGATCTTCGCTTCCAGCCCGGGAGCTAGGGACGCAGGAAGGTTGTAATAGGTCATCGCCCCAGCTCCTTCGTAACCGCCTGCTTTCAGGACGCGCTCAGAAGGGATGTAGCAGGGTGTGTCGTTGGCGTAGGCCGTGATCCACAGCCGGGCTGGATCGAGTTCCCGCCGCAGCCGCAAGGCGTAATCGACGACGACTTCGCCGGGCAGAAACACCATCGCCAGCGAATCGCCAAACGTCAGCGTTTGCACTGAATAGTCGACCGCCTCGGGGAGCGACTCGCCGCGGTCGAGGGCCGCGAGCTGAACTTGCGCGTGGTAGCCGATGTAGCCCTCTTGCTGGGCCAGCGTTTCCCAGTGAGCGCGCGCGGGGAGCGGAGCCAGCGGCAACGAAAAACGCTGCAGTTGTCCCAGCAGTTCCCCGCTGACTGGACGCAGCGCGTTTTGCAGCACGCGATCGACCTCATCGGCCATCTGCAGCCCTTGTTTCACCGCTACTTCGACTTTGTCGCCGGTGACTCCCGATGAGGGATTCTGGTCGGCGCCGCAGCCGATCGAAATCAACGCGGTCGCGCCGGGGTGACGGCGCTCGATCCCCTCGGCGGCCTTTCCAGGCCAATCGCCGCCGACGAGATTGTGCGACAACGTGACCGCATGGCACGCATAGGTGGCCAGCACTCCCCGCAGTTTGCCTGCTGGCGTTTTGATCGCTAGCACCGGCAGATTGTGGTCGACCGGACCGGCTTGTGGGTTCCTCCGGTTGATCGCAAAGCCCAATTGGCCGACGCCCCACCACAGTTCAGCGGGCTGCCGATCAGCCAAGGCCACCCGCGAAACCGTGACCAACCGTTTGGTCAGCAATTGCGTGTAGCGGGTGATCGCTTCCTGCTGGTCAGGCGGAACCGGTTGGCCGAACAGCGTTTTCAGGACGCCCTCGAGCATCGGTGCGGTATGGGTATGCGTGGCGGTAATCGTCAGCCGTTCCCGCGTCACCCCATCGGCCTGCAGCTCGCGAGCGACCGCCTCCACGATCGCACTGGAAATGCCGGTGGAATCGACCGTCAGCAGCACCGCCGGCTGACCTGTGGCAGTGGAGATCGCCAGGGCGCGCGCATACAGTCGGCTTTCCACGCCCTCGGATGGTTCGCGGCGAAACCCAAATCCGCTCAGCCGGATCGGTTCCTCGGGCGTGATCTCAATTTTGGCGATGCCCACCTGGTAGGTGTCCGCCGCCACCACGGGATCGTCAGCCGCCAGGGCCGGAGCGGCGAGCCACACCGCCCAGCCGCACGCTGCGATTAGCAATCCGGGTTGTCGATATCCGATCCAAAGTCGCTGCATCACCACGTTATCCCTCCGGACAAATAAGAAGATCACCGAGCGAGTGCGGCTGCAGTGGCAATTCCGCAGAAATGCACGGACGCATCGATGCGTTGCTTTCATGCCACAGTAATATCCCTCGAAGCTATCGGCCTGAATCGATAGCCATGTTGGGTAAGAGCCGCCCACGCCACTGCCGCACAAGTGTAACTTCACCAAACCACAGCCGGAGTTTCGAGGCCGCCCGGAACTGCACCCGCTCGTATTGTAGTGCCACGGCTGAAGGCTATTGGCCTCTTACCTAACGCCGCTTTGCGATGACTGACGCCAGGGGACCAAGCTGGTCCTTGGCTGTCGTTGAGGAGCGGGCAGTGCTTAGCATCTGCTGCGAAAAATTCACTTTCCTGTCGGCAGGGTTCTAGGAAATTTGCGGGAAGTCGCTAGACGAACCCGTTGTTAAGGATCACGTAAGCAACTCCCGTTGATTCTTTCGGTCCAATCGGGCGCCGCTGTGCGGCACATTGCTCGTGAGAACCGGACACTAACGCGTGCCGGCTGATTGAATTTTAGTGATTCTCATGTCCTGTGCTGCTTAACAACCTTCGCGGCACGGAGTTTGCTTTTGCCGGTGCGAGCGAATTGCGGGCGTCATCCACTTCCACTGCCAGACTGGCTTGCGGAGTGATATCAAACGCTTGTCTGCCTCAGGGACGAGACTTCTATACGTCGTTCGCCCGCTTCTTTGTCCCATACTTTCGGTTTGGCGAAATCGCCGCGCTCGTGGAGGCTGACCATCAACAGGCTGTTGCAATCCTGCAAAGCGTATCGTTACTTCCTCGCTGTGGTCGGCATCTGGCTAGCGATTGTGCTGCTCGGCTTTTGGCAGCTTCACAGCTATAGCAGCCAGGCGGGTGTGGCTGGGGCCGCGCCGCAGCGGCTTGCCAGCGGCAGCTCAACCGAAGACGCCGGTCCACGGCTGGTGTTTTTCGCCCATCCGCACTGTCCCTGCACGCGGGCGAGCCTGGTGGAATTGGCGACGATTTTGGAACGCAGCCCGCGGGAACTCGCAGTCGAAATCCACTTCGTTCGGCCTCCCGGCGTCGCGGCCGGATGGGAGCAGACGGCGAGTTGGGATGCAGCGACCAAGTTGCCTGGCGCGCGCGTCGGCGGTGACGAAGGCGGCGTCTTGGCGAGCCGTTTGGGAGCAGCAACTTCGGGTCACGTGGTGCTTTACGGTTCTGGCGGGGAACTGTGGTTTCAGGGAGGCCTGACCCGCGCTCGGGGCCAAGTCGGTGACAACTCGGGCCGGCGAGCCATCCTGGCACTGTTGGCTGGCCAGCCGGCCCCTGCCCGATCGCCGGTGTTCGGTTGTTCGCTATTGAACTCCGCTCACTGTGATCTCTCAGCTTGTTGCTCATCGGAGGGCGACTCATGTCAGTCATGCCGTTAACGCCAGGCTTTGCCGATCAAGTGGCGACGCGCACAGGTGAACTGGCCGAAACGACGGAAACCGCACTCGCGCTGCGCACCGATCGCATGTTCGCCGGCCTGCTGGTCTTTCAGTGGCTGGTGTGCTTGGTGGTCGCCCTGGTTTACTCACCTCAGACCTGGGAAGGGACGGCAGGCCAGGTCCATCCCCACGTTTGGTCGGCGCTGTTTCTGGGAGCGACGATCATCGGCCTGCCGGTGGCTTTGGTGCTGCTGCGTCCGGGGGCCAGCGCGACCCGGTTTGTGATTGCCGTGGCGCAAATGCTGATCGGTTCGCTGCTGATTCACCTGGCCGCCGGACGCCCGGAGACCCATTTCCACGTGTTCGGTTCGCTCGCGGTTTTGAGCTTTTACCGTGACTGGCGGTTGCTTGTGATCGCTTCGGCGGTCGTTGTCCTGGACCATTTCATCCGCGGGATGTATTGGCCGGAGTCGATTTACGGGATTGCGACCGGAGCCGGTTGGCGATGGCTCGAGCACGGTGGCTGGGTGGCGGTCCTGGACGTCTTTTTATGTTATTCGATTTGGTATAGCCGGCAGGAATCGTGGAGAGCAGCCGAACGTCAGGCCCAGCTTGAGTTCACCAACGCGCGGGTGGAGCAGGAAGTGCTCGATCGCACCGCGGCCTCTCAGGCGAGCGAGCGGCGGTATCGCACGCTCGCCTCGCATTCGCCGACCGGCATTTATGAGTGCGACGCCGCGGGCATCTGCGTGTACGTCAACGATCGCTGGTGCGAGATGACCGGAACCTCGGCTGAGCAGATGATCGGCCAAAACTGGAACGCTTGTCTGCAAGCGGATGAGGCACAGCAAGTGCTCGTTGGCTGGGAGGAATCGCTTGAGCAACGACGCGCGTTTGCTCATGAAGTCCGTTTCCGGGACAAGCATGGCCAGCTCCGCTGGGGCTTAGCGACCGCCGTCTGCTTGCTCGACGAACAAGGCGAAGTCAGCGGGTACTTGGGGAACCTGTTAGACATCACCGATCGCAAGCTCGCCGAAGAGGAAGCCTACGAGGCCAAAGCGGCGGCAGAAGCGGCCAATCGGGCCAAGAGCGAGTTTCTGGCGAACATGAGCCATGAAATCCGCACGCCGATGAACGGGATCCTCGGCATGACGGAACTGACGCTCGACTCCGCTTTAACTCAGGAGCAGCGTGAAAACCTGCGAATGGTCAAGTCGTCAGCCGATTCGCTGCTGCAAGTGATCAATGACATCCTCGACTTCTCCAAAATCGAAGCCGGTAAACTGGAGCTCGATCCCGTGGAATTCTCGTTCCGCGACAGCCTCGGAGCCACGGTGAAGGCGCTCGGTCTGCGCACCCAGGACAAGGGGCTAGAACTGGTTTGTCAGATCGACCCCGCGGTGCCCGATGGGCTAGTCGGTGACGCGATGCGGCTGCGGCAAATCATCACCAATCTGATCGGCAACGCGATCAAGTTCACCAGCCGCGGTGAAGTGGCCGTGCATGCGACCGTTGAAAGCGAGCACGATGACTCGGTCTGTCTGCACATCTCAGTGCGTGATACCGGGATCGGCATTCCGGCGGATAAGCAGCAAGCGATCTTCGAATCGTTCACCCAGGTCGATGCCTCGACCACACGCCAGTTCGGCGGCACCGGGCTCGGCTTGGCGATCAGTTCACAACTGGTCGAGCTGATGTCGGGGCGCCTGTGGCTGGAGAGCGAAGTGGGCGTGGGCAGCACCTTCCATTTCACCGCACAGTTCCAGACGTGTCGCGACTACACCAGCAGTCTCCAGGCGAATGTGAGCGAGTTGGCGGAATTGCCGGTCCTGATTGTCGACGACAATGCCACCAACCGCGCGATGCTGGAAATCACCGTGGCCCAGTGGCAAATGCGGCCCACCGCGGTCGGCAACGGCGTGTCGGCCGTGGCCGCGATGAAACGCGCCGCAGCTCAAGGACAGCCATTCGCCCTGATCCTGCTCGACGCCTTCATGCCAGACCAAGATGGCTTCGCCGTTGCCGAGCAAATCAACAACGATCCGCAGCTCAACGGCGTGACGATCATGATGCTGACCTCGTCGGACCGCAACGGCGAAGCGGCGCGGTGCCGCGATCTGGGGATCGCGTGCTACCTCCGCAAACCGATTTCCCAAGCCGAGTTGCTCGACGCCATCCGCACCGCCCTCGGAGCCTCCAAACGAGCCCGTCTAGACACCTGTTCGCCTGTGAAAACCGAGCCGCGACAACGCCCTGCGCTGCGGATCCTGCTAGCCGAAGACAACCCGATCAATCAGAAACTCGCTACCAAGGCGCTGCAGAAACGGGGACACACCGTCTTTTTGGCTGCTGACGGGGTCGAGGCCCTGGAGGTTCTGGCCCAGGAGGCGGTCGACCTGGTGTTGATGGATGTGCAGATGCCACGGCTGGACGGACTGGCGGCAGCCACCGCAATCCGGCAGCGCGAACGCACCAGCGGTGGGCACGTGCCGATCATCGCCGTGACCGCGCATGCCATGGCCGGCGACCGCGAGCGCTGTCTGGCAGCAGGAATGGACGATTACTTGGCCAAACCGCTGAGAACGGACGAGTTGTACACGGTCATTGACCGCTTGCTGCCAGGGGAGATGATCCGGCCTGAAGCGGCGCGCGTGGACGCCTCGCCAGCGGCTGCCGGGCTGAGTGAGCCGGCATTCGACTTAGACGAATCGCTGGGCTATGTCGATGGTGACCACGAACTGCTCGAAGAGATGATCGAGCTGTTCTTTGCTCAGGCCGACCAGCTCCTACCGCAGATTCGCACGGCCGGTGCACAGCGTGATTGTCAGACCCTTAGCCAACAAACGCATAAATTGGCGGGCTCGATGGTCGGTTTCGGGGCCAAGGCTGCCGTCGAGTCGGCTCGGCGACTGGAAGCCGCCAGTCGCGAAGCCGGTGCGATGTCGATCGACACGACGCTCGATGAGTTAGTTCGCGAAGTAACGCGGCTGCGCAAGGCGCTCGCCGCGTACTTGAGATCAAGCGGCACGCATGCTTCCTAAGCACGTCTGGTTGGAGTCCAGACTTCAGGCTGTCCGGAGGCGGCGTCCGCACGGTCACGTGCCATAACGCTCGCGGAACGTCTACTGCCTGATTCAATTTCGCCGAAAGTCGTGCCCAACCCAGCCGAGCGTTCAGCCGCAAAAACCGCTCTCGCGCGAGTGCGGCTATTTTCCGGTTGGTTTCTAAATCGCCAGCGGCCCACCATCGCAGAACTCGGGTGAGCCAAACGTCGCCAGGTCATGGTCCCCGAAGGCCTGAGCGAGGGATAACCACAGCCGGTTGTGTGTCGCATCCTTCAGGTCCAGAGCGCGATTGGTGGGGAAGCCCGCACCACCGCCGACCAACAGAAACGGAATGTTGGACAACGTGTGGGAGTTGCCTTTGCCCAGTTCGTTGACCCACACGATCTGCGTGTGATCGAGCATCGAGCCCTCGCCGGCAGGCTCGGGCGTTTCCGCCAGCCGCCGCGCCAGATACGCCAACTCGCCAGCGAACCAGGCATTGATCCGCAGCAACTTGTCGTGCGCGTCCGCGTTATCGTCCGGCTCGTGCGACAACCCGTGGTGTCCCTCTTCGATATTCAACCAGCGCATCCGGGCCAGCCCCACCGACCGCATGTACTGCAGGCTCGCCACGCGCGACATGTTGTTGGCCAGGGCGTTGACCAGCAAATCGATCTGCATCCGGCTGATCGCCGGGGTGTTGTCGTTGACCAGCTCAATCGTCGGATCGATTTCCGGCTCTGGATGCAGCGGTTCGGCCTGGGCTGCAGCGGCCGCGATGTCCCGTTCCAATTGGCGCACCGACTCCATGTGTTCGGCCAACATGCGGCGGTCTTCCCCGCTCAACCGGCGTTCAACCCGCCTCAAGTCTTCGCTGACCTGATCGAGCACGCTGCCCAGCAGTTGTCGCTCCTTCGCACCGCCGTAGAGCTTATCAAACATCTGCCGCGGATCGTCGATCGGTGCCAGCGGCTGATTGGCGCCGGCATAACACATCCGTGTCCAGGGATCGGCGCGGTTGGGAACAGCGACGCCGAACTCGAGCGAACCGAAACGGGTCTGCGTCTCGGGATCGGTTTGCAGGTGATTGCGGATCTGCTGATCGATCGAGATCCCGCTGGCCCAGCCTGCCGGACTGTCGGAGCCGCCCTGAATATTTCCAGGACTCAGTTCTCGGGCGGTCAGCAAGCAGGACATGCCGCGCATGTGATTGTCGCCATCGCCGCGAATCTTGTTGTTCACCCCCTTGAGGATCAACGTCTGCTCGCGAAACGGCTCGAGCGCTTGCAGCATCGGCTTGAGTTGCAGCGGAGTGTCAGGCCCGAATTGGTCCGGCCAGAACTCGGTTGGCAGCGTGCCGTTGGGTGAGAACATGATCACCAGCCGCTGGGCGGGCCGCGACGGCGCACTGGCCCGCAGACTCGCCAGGCCAGATAAAAACGGTACGCTCGCCGCGCCCACCCCCAGTTCGCGCAAGAAAGTTCGTCGATTCCGCGGTTTCATGACTGACTTCATGGTCTATTCTCCCATGGCTGAGGTGGGGCTGGTGGCCAAGGCCAGTGAGGCTTGCTCATTGCGCAGCGCGTCGATCGTCGCGATCCGCACCAACAGATTCTGCACGTGAAATTGCTCGGTTTCAAACGCCGCCGCGAGACGATCGACCGTCTCGGGACCATAAGCGACAGGGAACTGCTTGGTCCAGTGCTGGGCCACCTGCGCGATGAACCCTCGCTGGGCCGCGGGGCTGGATAACGCCAATTCAGCCACCTGCCGGGCATTGGCCAACTGCACCGACTCGCCGGTCTCGCTCGTGTAGTCGCTGAGCGTGTCCAGCGGCTTGCCATTCTCCTCGGTCCGCCACCGCCCCACCGCATCGTAATGCTCCATCGCAAAACCGAGCGGATTGATCACGGAATGGCAGGACATGCAGCTCGAATGGCTGGTCAACTGCGTGACCTTCTCACGCATCGTCAAGTGCGGGTCGAACTGTTCGTTCTCAAACGCCGTGGCCACCGGCGGCGGGTTGAGCGTCCGGCCGACGATCTTCCGCGAGAGAAACACGCCGCGATGGATCGGCGACGTGTTGTTGTGGTACGCCAGGGCGCTCAACAAATACGGGTGCGTCATTACCCCTGAGCGCTGGTGCGGTGAAAACACCACCGGCTCAAACGTTTCGGCGGACGGACCTCCGTCGGTCGCCTCCGCAGCAGCTTGTTCCTCAGCCGGTTGATAGAGCGGCCGCAGCCGCGGGCTGAGCAACAGGTAGTCGGCCGTCAGCAGTTGCCGGTAGTCCGATGATTCGCTCCAGATCACGCCATCGAGGAACAATTCAAGTGAACGCCGCAAGTCGGCGATGATGGCGTCGTCAAACTGGGGAAACAGTTGTTGATCCTTCGCCAAATCGCGGTCTTCGAGTTCCAGCCAGTGCCCGTAAAAACCGCGGAGCTTGTGGCGGGCGCGGGGGTCGGCCAGCATCCGCCACGCGTGCGTCTGGACCTGCTCATGCTGAACCAGTTCGCCCGACTCGGCCGCCTGCATCAGCTCCTGATCGGGCAGCGAATCCCACATCGACAGCGCCAATCGGGCTGCGACGGTGTGCGGATCGGGCAGTTGCTCCGTGTTTTCCGGCTCGTCCCGAGCCAGTTCCGGGTAGAGAAACTCGGGCGAACACAACACCCAAACCACGGCGCGGCGGACCGCGAGCTCCGGATCGGTTTGGTCGTCAAAAAAGCGTTCTCGCAACAGCGTTTGCTCGTCGGTTGCCAACGGCCGCCGGAAAGCCACCCGCGCAAAATCGGCGATGAATTGTTGCAGTTCGTCACGGCGAGCCGCTTCGACAGCCAAGTCCTCCTCGGCCGCTTGGCCGGCCTCGCCCGCTGCATCGGCACCAGCAGCTTTGCGTGCCGGCCCCACCAACACCGGCAAACGCTTGACCACTTCATCGGCGGTGGCCACGGCTGCACCGGTCACGGCCACTTGCCACTGCGTTGACACCGACCGCCCCTGTTCAAACCCTTGGCTCCTGTCGTCCGGTGGAAAGGGAGTCTCCACGACAAAGGTGCGGCTGAGTTCTTCGGTCGATAGACTGGCCCCATCAAGCACCGACCAAATCCCATGCGGCGGCTTCCACTCCAGCTTGATCGAGGCCGTCGGCTCTTTGTATTTGAAGAACTCCAGGCGAATCGGATACTTCCGGCCGCCCAACAGAAACACGCGGGCCGATGCTTCCTGCAGGCTGCCAGAACTGACCCAAGCGTCGATCAGCGCCGTTTGCCCCTTGTTGCCGCTGTCGTCGCGGAGTTTGCCAATGCCGGGAGCCGGGTCGAAGTTCACATACAGCCGGGCACCGTTGGGCGTTGCCACACGAAATTGATAATCGCCGGTTTCCGGCACACTCAGCGCCCCTTCCCACACGATCGCGAACTGCTCGACCGGTACGCCCTCAACCGGGGCCGCTTCCTGGAAGTCGAACTCGATCCGCTGGTCGACCCGCTCCAGCGCCAACTCGTTGGCCTTGTTCATCCCCGCGGAGCCGTAATACAGCCCGCGCATCCCGGCTTCGATCGGCTTGGCAACCGCTTCCTGTTGCCCGCGACGTCCCCCGCCACGGGGACGTCGACCCGACTCGACGGCCGCCAACCGCGCCCGTGTCTCAGCCGGCCCCGGCGTGAAATGCACCAGCAGATCAGCCACCGAATTGCGAAACTGTGGCACCGTCAGCCGCATCAATTCCAACCGCAGCGGTGCATCGAGCCCCAGGCGCTGCCGCGCTTCGGCCGAATAAAACGCATCGTAGATGTACTGCGCCATGGCTGCCGCCTCAGCCCCGACGCAATCGTCGGGATCGTCCTCGGGCATCGTCCGCTCGATCAACCCTGTCAGCTCTGCGACCGACCGGGGGCCCGCCAAGGCGGCTTCATAGACCCCTGCAACACCTTGACCATCGGCACCGTGACACGAGGCACATTTCTGCTCGTAGAGTTTGCCGATCGGGATCGGTTCCTCGGCTGTGACTCTCGTTAGCACGGCCGCCTCAAACAACCCGACAACGGTTAAGAAACCGGCAAACGATAACAGGCAGTTTGTCGAGCGAAACATGTCCGACTCATCCGCGGCAGGAACGTGCGTGAGGGAGGACCAAGGAAGGGAGCTGCAATTATAGCAAAGTTTGCCAGGTCAAGGGCATGCTAATCCACAATATCGGCGTTGTTTGTCCTCAACAAAACCACTAGCTAAAAAAATAATCCGTCACAAGCAACCACTGCCAAACCGGCCGTCGGCACCGTCTCATATCAGGCCCCCCAGCGGACGAAAACAACAGCGTATCGCTGAACGGGCACCGCTGGAAAAACTGCAGAATTTTCCGAAAATATTTTTGCAAGATTTCTCACTGTCCCGGCCGCCGCTGCCTAACTGTCCTGCTAGCAATGGATAGGGAGTTAGGTGCCTGACCACGCCTCCGAGTGACTGCTGTGTCTTAAACCCCACCATCGAAACATTGCTCTAGCAGACCTCACGAGCACGCGGCAAAAAAGCAAACCATCTTCCGCACTTTTGGCTGCTCAGACAGACAACATGCAGGCCTATCGGTGAACAGGCCTTTGAGCGATTCTTCTAGCGACGCGACCCTTATCGCGTCGCTCAATGCTTGTAGGTCAAACTTTGAAGGCTGTATGAGATGAACGCCGCAGTGCGTGGGTGGGTGTTGGTAAGCGTGTGGATGGTGGTAACTAGCGACTCCGTCGCTCAGGCCGGCATGCTGTTCGGTTTTGATGTGGTGGTCGGAGGCGATCATCAATTCAATGGTGGGCAAATCCACGGGCAATCGTTGATCGCTGGAAACACAAGCGGTAATGGTGGGACTGTCGGCAGCGGGCTCGGCTGGAATCCCGACGGGGACACCTATGTTGTCCGTGGCAATCGGGGGGCCGGGCTGAACGTCCAGAGCGGCAGTGTCCGCATCGGCGGCAAGACCGGCAGCAGCTATCTCAATCTGAATGGCAAGGGGACAGTCAAGTCGCTCGCCGGCTTCGATGCGCTCGACTTGACCGATCCCGCCAATATGCGAGCGGCGCTGGAATCGACGTCGGACTATTTTGCGGGGCTCACGTCCAGCAGCAGCTATGCTCGCAACGGCAATACGCTGACCTTCACTGCCCAGCCGGGGGCTGACGGGATCGCCGTATTCGACGTCAACCTCAGCGATCTCAACGACCAGAACTTGGGCTACTTCCTACAGTTCAACGGCGCTTCCTCCGTCGTCTTCAATGTCAATGCCGACAAGCCGCTGACTCAACTGGGCAACTTCCAAACGGGCTTTCACAACAACGGCTCGCAGATCCTGTGGAATTTCCATTCCACGTATGGCGACTTTAATGTAGTGAACCGCGAGTGGTTTGGCTCGATCTTAATGCCGCATGCGAACCTGACCAACCGCTCGGCGATCAACGGCGGGGTCTACGTCGGCGGCAACTTCAATCAACATGCCGATGCGAAGCAGGTCGGTTACAGCGGCCCGCCGATGCTGTTTCCAGGCGACATCACTGAGCCAGACGATCGCCCTGGAGCCGGCGACCTCCCTGGCTTCGACGATCTTCCCGGAACTGGCGATGCTCCCGAACTGGCCAGTGTGCCCGAGCCGGCGACGATCATCGTGTTTGCCCTCGGCGGGCTGATCTTCGCCGGACATCGGTGGCGTCAACGTCGGCAGCCGAGCGTCGTTGGCGTGTAGGCGTCACAGCGTTCGCTGCAGTAACGACAAGCGTCCGCTGGGCTGCTCAGCGGACGCCTCCCAGCGATACGGCGCGGGGCAGTTACTGCGCGCCGCCAGTTACTGAACGTGCCTGGAAGCCGTTCCCCAGGTCTGGCCGAAGACGAACTCGGCCAGCGGCTTGCGGCCGCGCGGCGCCAGATCACGTTCGCGAAACTTCTCGGGAAGCCGCTCCGGGTCGGCAGCGTACCCGATCGCCAGCCCGGTCAGCGGCAAAACGTCTGCAGGGACGTCATACAGCTCGCGCACCCTGTCAGGCAAAATCCCGATCATCTGATGCACGAACAGACCGCGGGCGGTCGCTTCGATGCTCAAGCTGGCGCTGGCCAATCCGAGGTCATGCTCGGCTGCCGCGTTCGGCTTGCCATTGCGCGAGAAATTCCGACTCGTGCAACCGATCGCCAACACCGGAGCTGTCTGCGCCCAGGCCTGATTGCCTTCGACCAAGCACGACAGCAGCCGCTCGTGGGCATTCGGATCTGCCTTCGTCGCGACGATGTACGACCAGGGCTGCTCGTTATAAGAGGACGCCGCCCAGCGTGCCGCTTCGAACACGCAGCGCAGGTCCTCGTCAGTAACGGAGCGGTCGTCGAAGCCACAAGGGCTCCAGCGGCGAGCGATCAAGTCGTGAATCGGATGGTCGGTACGCGCGTGCTTCGGGGTGTGCATGTCTCGGCTTTCGTTGGCGTCGGTTCAACGGAACGGATCTTGTTTTAGGCCAGCCGCCGTGCCAGCGAAAGCTGTACCAGCCAAGTCATCCAGGCGGCCCGAAGCGGCCGCCCTTTTTTCTGAAACGGATGTCGATTCGAGCAACTCCGGCTCGACTGATTGAAAAGCAGGCGTGATTTGCCCGTCAGCGAGCGCTGGGCGGAAGAAAAGACCAATTGCTAAATATCTGGTTGATCAAGTACCCAGTGGATGGCTCCTTACCCAGCCGTGGTGCTAGGCAGCAAGAACCGGTTGGCAATGTTCGAACATGCTGATTCCCATGAAAAGTTGGGCGCACGACTGAAAATGAGTATGGACACCCCTGTTCAAGAAGCGTTTCCGTACCTGCGTGTCCGCAATGCGACCGAGGCAATTGAGTTCTACAAAGCAGCCTTTGGAGCCGTTGAAGAATTCCGGCTGGCTGAACCCAGCGGGCGTATCGGCCACGCCGAACTCAAGTTCGGACCGCAGACGATCATGGTTTCCGACGAATACCCCGAGTACGGTATCTACGGCCCCCAGGCAGATCATCCAACCGGTTCATCCATTCACCTGCATGTCACCGATGTCGATGCCGTCACCCAGCGAGCCGTGTCGGTTGGAGCAACGCTCACCATGGAGCCTGCCGATCAATTCCATGGCGAGCGTTCCGCCAAGGTGCTCGATCCATTCGGACACGAATGGTACTTGGGATCGACGATTGAAGTCGTCTCGCGTGAAGAGATGCAGCGGCGTTTCGCTGCGATGTTTGAATCAAAATAGAATCGCCGGCATTTGTTAGGCGATGAGTTCGATCGAATCTCATAAGCAGAAACACGATGGAAAACAGTTCAAAGAAGCGCAAGATGATTGGTTGGGTGTTAAGCATCCTTCTCGCCCTGTTCCTGATCGTCGCCAGCGCCATCCCTAAGTTCGTGCAGTGGGAGGGGAAGGCGGAAATGTTTGCCAAACTCGGCTGGACGGAGGAGGTGATGCTCACGATCGGCATCATCGAAGCCGCCATTGCCAGCTTGTTCTTAATCCCCCGCACAGCATTCGTAGCTGCGATTCTTCTATCAGCCTACTTGGGCGGAGCGACAGCCACGCATGTTCGCGTGGATGATCCGTTCTACTTTCCGATCATCACTGGGGTGCTCGCCTGGATCGCACTGGGCCTGCGCAATCCAGAAATCTTTCGGCTTGCGTTTGGAACCGACCGCCAACCTACCGTTTGCAAAACCACTGAACCACCGCGCTAGAGCGAATATCATCTGCCCAAAGCTTCCACCCGCCAGCTCGCGTTAGCGTCCGGTTCTCACGAACCATCAGCAGTTGATTGGACAGATGACTTTATGCGCCCTACTTACACCCCCTAACTCTAGAGGACCATCATGAATCGCAATCCTGTCGGCTGGTTTGAAATCTATGTCCAAGACATGCCGCGTGCGCAGAAGTTCTATGAAACGGTGCTGGGCGTCGAACTGACGAAACTCGACGCCCCCACGCCGGAACTGGAGATGCTGGCCTTTCCGATGAACATGGACGCCGGTGGCGCGTCGGGTGCCCTGGCGAAAGTCGAGGGCTGCCCGTCCGGTGGCATGGGCACACTGGTCTACTTTTCATGCGACGATTGCGCGGTCGAAGCGTCGCGCGTCGAAGCGGCTGGTGGCAAAATCTGTAAACCGAAATTCTCGATCGGCCCATACGGTTTCATCGCTTTGGTAATGGATACCGAAGGGAACATGATCGGCCTGCACTCCCTGCAATAGGACGGCCCCGTGAAATACATTCTCTTGATCCATTCTGCAGAAGATGCCTGGCCCGAGGGCGAACTCGCCATCGCCCGCGACGAGTCGGTACGGCTGTGCCATGAGCTCAACGACCGCGGCCAGTACCGCGGCGCAGCTCCCCTGCATCCGGCAGCCACGGCGACTTGCGTGCGCGTTCGCGACGGCAAAACCACGGTCGCCGACGGCCCCTTCGCGGAAACGAAGGAACAACTGGCCGGTTACTTTCTGATCGACGTCGCCGATCTCGAGGCGGCGATCGCGGTCGCCGCAAAGATCCCCGGAACAACCCGTGGCACGACCGAGATCCGTCCGATCGTCGAGTTGCCAGGCTTGCCGTAGCGTCAACCGCGCGCGTTCGGCGGGTGAAGGGATCACGAGTCCATTGTGCACAGCACCCACAGGGCGGCCGGCAGCGATTGGCTCCTGAGCCCTTAAACCGGACCCGACTGACGACCTGTCACACCGCTGCTCCGCGTTGGTCTAATGCTCGGTCGAGGTTGAAAGCAGCGCTGATCAATCCCAGATGCGTGAACGCCTGCGGAAAATTCCCCAGCGCCTCGCCGTGAGGACCGGTCTGCTCCGCGTAGAGCCCCAGGTGGTTGGCGTAGCCGAGCATCTCCTCGAACAACAGCCGCGCCTCCTGCAACCGGCGGCGATCGGTTCGCCCGGCCCGTGTCAGCGCCTCGACCAGCCAAAAGCTGCACATATTGAACGTCCCCTCTTTCCCCGGTAGCCCATCGGGCGCTTCCTGCGGGTTGTAGCGGTACACCAGTCCGCCAGCGGTCAGCCCACCTTGCGAGAGCGGCTTGCGGATCGCGTCGATCGTCGCCAGCATCCGCGAGTCATTAGGGGAGGTGAAGAATACCAATGGCATGAGCAGATTCGAGGCATCCAGGGCGGATGAACCGTACGCCTGGACGAAAGCCTGCCGCTGAGGATCCCAACCTTTGTCCATGACTTCCTCGTAAATCTCGTCCCGCGCCCGCAGCCATCGCGCCCGGTCCGCCGGGAAGGATCGCTTGTCGGCCAGCCGCAAGCCACGGTCCACGGCGACCCAGCACATCAGCCGCGAGAAGACGAACTGTCGCCGACCGCCGCGCACCTCCCAGATCCCTTCGTCCTCGCGCGTCCAATTCTCACAGACCCAGTCAACCAGCCGACGGAGATCTTTCCAAGCCTCATAGCCAAGGGCCGTACCGTGCTTGTTGAACAGGTAAGCGGAGTCCATCAGTTCGCCATAAATATCGAGCTGAAGTTGGCCGTGGGCGGCGTTACCAATCCGTACCGGCCGCGATCCGCGGTAGCCCTCCAAATGCGACAACTCCTCCTCGACGAGATTGACACGACCATCGATGCCGTACATCAGTTGGAGCGGCCCATCGTCATCGGATACGTCCTCATGCCAGCGAGCTGACAACCAATCCATAAAGCGAGCAGCTTCTTCGGTAAAGCCAACCCGCATCAGTGCATACAACGTGAACGAGGCGTCGCGCAGCCAAGTGTAACGGTAGTCCCAATTGCGTACCCCGCCGATGCCCTCCGGCAGGCTCGTCGTCGGGGCGGCGACGAGCGCGCCGGTCGGAGCAAACGTCATCAGCTTCAGCGCCAGTGCCGAGCGGTGTACAGCTTCTCGCCAGCGGCCCTGATAGGTGCAGCGCGATAGCCAGCGCTGCCAGTACTCGACCGTCTCGCGAAATCGTTCTTCCGCCTCACCGACACTGGGACAGGGACCGATGCCACTGCCTGGATCGTGTTGACGTAGGATGAAGGTTGCGTTTTCTCCCTCGTTCAGGGCGAAATCAGCGCGCACGCCGTCGCCCTCTCGCTGGAGCGGTACGGAGGCGATCAACGCCAAGCTCAATCCCGGCCCGTCGAATCGAGCCCCGCGGTCATCGATCAAGGTCTCGTGACGGGCGCGAGCATAGTCGAAGGCCGGGTGACACTGGAGCCGAAACGGCATGCGGCCGTGAACCACGCGGACGCGGCGCACCAACTGGTCGGCCGGCGACTGGTTGTCGGCGCTGACCGGCATGTAGTCCGCAATCTCGCCGATCCCGTCGGCGTGCAAGAAGCGGGTGATCAGAAGATTGGTGTTCGGCCAATAGTGCTGCTTCTGCCTGATGTTCTCGCCGGTCGCCGAGATCCGAAACCGGCCACCCTTCTGATCGTCGAGAATCGCCGCAAAGACGCTGGGAGAATCAAAATGCGGGATGCACATCCAGTCGATGGAACCATCCATCCCGACTAGCGCCGCGGTGTGCAGATTGCCAATCAGCCCATAGTTTTCGATCGGTTGATACGGCATTTCGGCAAGTTCCTGTTCGCTGGTTCAGACGTTACGCATCCCAGGATGCCCTGCTTCAGCAAAATGCTCTCAGCCGGCACGCGTTAGCGTCCGGTTCTCACGAACCATCAGCCGAACAGCAGCGAACGATTTGACCGCAAGACCTATCCTGAGCTACTGAGTACGCCGAGCAACCGCGGCAAATGCAGTACCATTTGAGTCCGGCTCCCGCCAAAACATTGCCGAAATCCAACCGCCCTCCATGGTCCCCCGCACCGCGTCTTGCGACTGAGGGAGCAAGCGATCGCTTCGTCCCAAGTACAATGAATTCTGAACGATCGTCGAATCCATATGCCCCACCGTCTGAACAGGGAACCCCATCACGACCGGTTGCGCGTAGTGTGGGGGTAGCGCTTTCCGCTGCGTTGACGCTGGTTTCGTCATCATGTTGTGCGTACTTCATCCACGCCGCTATGAAACTGAAATCAGCTTATCCTGATCTTCATGATCCGTCGCCAGACGTTGATGGTTACTGGCCCGGAGTTGTTTACACGATTAACATCGGACTTGGTCTTGTTGCTTGCGCATTTGCTGCTCTTTCTGGCCTTGTGCTGCTTGTGATCATTTTTGTCAATCACCGCGCCGCCAGGCTTCCCGCCGCCATCAGCGATAGCGACGGAATCGGGTGAGGATGCCCCTTGCCAGCCGCTGCGCGGCTCATTGCTCGTGAGAACCGGACGCTAACGCGTGCCGGCTGATAGAATTTTACCGGATATCATGCTGTGTTGCTTAAGATCATCGGCTTGATGGTATGAGGTGAAGACTAGAAGTCAGCGAGGATCTCCCCGCCGGCACGAGTAAAGAGTGCGCGCCAGGTTCCGAGATTCACGCTGTCGCTGACAAAGCGAACGCTGCCATCGGCGAGCGAGCAGAGGGCACCACCGGGGTGATTGCTGCGGCTGCTGGTGACGACATCACCATGGTGTGACGTGTCAGGATGCGGGCTGTTGGGTGGATAGAATCCGTTGATCGTCACATGAAAGCTGGTCGCACGCAGCCACGCTCCGGCGCGCGTTCCGACGTATCCAGCGGGCTCAGCAGCCGTCAGCTCCTCCGCCGTGCGGGTGCAGACACCGCCACCTCCACTGGCACGCATCATCTGGCGCCGCGGATCGGTGAGGACCGTCGTAGAAACGGCATCGCGGCCGCCAAACAACCCTTCGGCCATCAAAACCGTGTTGCTGGTGCCATCGGTGATGTCGCGAAATTGGGTCCGCGCGCCACTCCAAAATAATCCGTCGGGCTGGTGCGTCGCGGTGCGACAGTAATTCAGCCCGGTTCCCGAGCCGATGTTGACCAGGTAGTTCCCGCCGGCCCAGCGAACATCGCGGTCAATCAGGTACGGGTCACCACTCTCGGAGGGACACTGCATCACCGGCAGCGCCATGTCAGTGATCGCTGCATAGGCCGGATTGAGCGTGATATTGGGACCGCTGCCGAACATCAGTGGCTGGCTGTAATCGATCAATTGATTGAGATTCGCCTGCTCGATAAACGGCAACAACCTCGCTTGCGGCGACAGTCCGGTCGCCTCGGGAGGGTAATAGGGGAACATGCCGTAGACGCTCTCATAATTGTGGACGGCCAATGCCAACTGTTTCAACTGATTTTGGCACTGCATCCGCCGAGCAGCTTCGCGGGCTGCCTGAACCGCTGGCAGGAGCAAGCTGACGACCACGCCGATGATCGCGATCACGACCAGCAGTTCCACTAACGTGAAGCCATATCGCCGTGAGATCGTTAACGATTGACCAAAATTCAGTTTCAAGATAGGCACGACTGGACTCCCTGCACGGTGAGAAATGGACGGTGTGGGTCGGTGACTCCGCCAGGTGCGACTCAGCCCCAGGGGCTGGCCTCGGAGCACGAAGCCTTCGCGGCACAGCCTGGAGGCATTCCTGCTCGTGTCCGAGCGGCCCACTAGAGAATACATACACCATATTCGCAATTGCAATAGGATTGCAGTTGCGAATCTAATGCGTTAATATCGGCAGCTTCACGGACACACCTGACCGCCAACAGTGACTTTCCGCACGGGATCGACTTCGCAGCGAGCTGTGCCAGCACCCTCACCGGTGGACGCTTGATGAGTTTCGGCCATTACCGATGAAGTGGCCGAATGATTTTCCGTAGCCTCATTTTCAGGACCTATCACATGAGTAATCCGCTTAATCGCCGAGTGATCTTGCTTGCGCTCAGCGCGAGCCTGCTGGGAATTTGCCCAGAGGCTTGTGCTGAAGATGTGTGGCCGGGGTTCCGTGGCCGGGGCAATAGTCACTCGCGCGCCGATAGCTTGCCGTATTCCTGGCAAACCCAGCAGCAGGCGGCGGGTAGCTGGACAATCCGGCTGCCCGGCTATGGGCAATCCAGCCCGGTGGTTTGGAAAGATCGCGTCTTCGTCACAGCGGTCTCCGGTCCAGAGAAGCAGCATCTGCATGTGTTGGCATTCAACTTCGATGACGGCACGTTGTTGTGGCAACAGGATTTTGCCGGGACTCAACGCGTCGCCGACCAGGACAGCGTCAGCCGCGGAGCGCCGACACCCGTGGTGAGTTCAGAACGCCTCCACTGCGTTTTTGAGAGCGGTGATGTTGTCACGCTAACTCATCACGGCGAACTACTCTGGGAGCGCTCTTTCGTTGCCGAGTTTGGCGAAATCCAGAGCCCCCATGGCTATGCCAGTTCACCGCTGCTGTGTGATGAGAGTTTGATGATCCAGGTGGCTCATTCGGGGCCTTCGTATGTGCTTGCTCTGGACGCCGCAACCGGCGCAACACGCTGGCAGGTCGATCACCCTTCACAAACCGGTTGGAGCACTCCGGCGGTCTTTGAGCATGCCGGCCGTCAGGGCGTGATCGTCTCCACGGCAGGCAGTGTTCGTGCCCTGGACATACAGGACGGTGCGGAGATTTGGCATGTCAGCGGGGTGCGGGGCAACAGCACCGCTTCACCGACCGTAGCAGGTGATTTGGTACTGATCGGTGCCAGCGAATCGGGTGGACGCGGCGGGCGCGGCCCAAACCGTTCCGGCGGAGCGACTGGCGGTGAAGCCCCTTCAGCGGTGACCACTCCGGCACTGACCTTCTCGGAGCCAGCAGAAGAGCCAGGCAGTTTCGCCATTCGGCTGGGCGGACGAGGCGACGTCAGCAACACTCACATCGCCTGGAAGGCACCGCAAGTGACTTGCGGCTATGCCTCGCCGGTGGCTTTGGCCGACGCAGCCTACTTCGTCAAGAAAACGGGCGTCGTGCAGTGTGTCGATCTGCAGAGCGGCCAGCTACGGTGGCAACGGCGGCTTCCCGGTGAAACCTGGGCGTCGCCGATCGCTCACGCCGATCACATCTTCTTCTTTGCCAAGGACGGCAGCGTCGCGGCATTTAACACACAATCGGAAAGCAAGGAGCTGATCGAAAGCAGCGTGTCGGCAAAGGATGTGGTCTATGGCGTCGCAGCGGCGGGCGATTCCTGGATCGTCCGCACGGGGCGCAGTTTGCTGCGCATTTCCAACCAGAGCCAGCCCTGACCGTGCTGTCGACAGTGGAACACCACATCGCTTTAATTGCACATGCACTTCAGATGCAGATGCGTTCTATAGCCGTCATTATGATGAATCGTGCCTCTCCCCCTCATTCCAGGATGCCATTCATGCACTCACTACCTCAACTGCTCATCATGACACATCAACCACTAAAACGCCGGTTCCTCATCGGGGCCGTCGTGGCTCTCTTCGCCTTATCTGCCCGTTCTGCGGCAGCCGACCCAGCCTCCCAGCCACCCGGCTCCAACCGGGCGGTGACGCGAGTCTTCATCCAGGATGCGGAGTCAGCGACGCTGCACTGGGCCGACCTGTTGGCGACCACCCCGCCGAGGTTGTCAACACCGCAAACCGTCGCGGGCTTTCCCCAACTCGATCCCCAGAGGCAATCGCTGGTGCAGATGGCCGCGGCCGGCGGTAAGGTGCTGGTCGGCGTCCGCGACGACGAAGATGGCGAGTTCCAAAGCGGCTGGGTGCTGATTGATTCCGGCGTGGAGGAAGAAGACCACGGCGACCATTCGCACTGGTATTACAATTCCGCCCCAAAGGTCATTGCCACTCAACTGGATGATGCTCAGGGGAATCCCGCTCACCTCTACTGTTATGAGGATGTGCTCTACCTAGCCAATGATCGAATCGGTGGCTTCACTCGTCTGGATCCGTCGGCGATTCCGGAAGGCGCCGACGAAGCCCACATCCGCTCGCTGGCTGCTTTCCATGCTGGCGGCAATGGTCACATCACCTTGGCAGTCGCTGGCGAAATCGCGTTTGCGACCTGGATGAGCCGTGAAGAGGCAAACGCCCGGCGGATCGATGCCACCCGAGTGTCACCTGCCGGCACGACCGAAACCGCGTATGCATTTCATGCCAACAGCGGCAGATTGCACGGAGCAACGTATGCTGGCGGCAAGGTGTTCTTCGCCCCGGCTGAAGGGATCGACTGGATCGATGTGGCGGCATCCGTCCAGGCAGCGGGTGACACCGTCGTGCATCATCTCGATTTGGGCAGTGAAGAGGATGTCGCTTACCGCACCGGTGCTTTTCTCAATCATGGCGCTCAGGTGCTGTTTCTCTCTGGCCGCGGACCGCACTCGTTCCTCGGTATGATTGACACTCGGCGCGAGATCCCTGAAATCAAACGGGTTGTCTTGGATGTCCATCCGGCGTCACGGGCCAGCGCGCCGACTGCGGTCAACACCCGATCGTTCGGCGCGATCGTGACCGTCTTTCACGATCACCCTCAGGATGTCGACGCCCCTAACGTCGCCAGCGTGATTCAACTGGATCCCAATCGCGATGGCGATTACTCCGACGCGAAGGTGCTCAAACGCATCGACGTTGGGCCCAGCCGTGTGGAAGGTCATGGCGGGCACCACGCCATGGTCGCCGATGCCGCGGGCCGGTTCGCCTTGATCTCCAATCCCGGCGACTCCTCGGTTCAGGTCCTCTCGCTGGTTGATCTGGCGTCGCAATCGGCCGAAACGCTCTCGTTCGTCCCCGGCCATGTCGTAGCGATCGGCGGCCGCGGCCCGATTCGCTGAAACCCCATTTTAAAGCCTCTTCGAAACCTGGGAGAGGCGAAGTCCGCGACGCGACAACGTGCAGCACGCATCTCTACCCGCAACCATGCCGGATGGGCCTCAATTCTGGGAGCCCGTCCGGCGCATCACCGCGCTTCAGCATCGCTGCGGCCTAAAAAGTAATCTCGTGAGGTAAAATAATGATCCAAAGCAACCGCAGAAGGGTACGGATCGGCGAGGGCCACGTAGGTGTCGGGCCGCAGCAAGTAGGCCGCATCGCGCAATAACCCAGCGTTCCCATGCTCGGGTTGCCATGGGAAGACGTGCAGTGCCACCTGGTGATCATCGCACCAAGTCCGCACGTCGGCTTGGGCTGCACCATAAATATGAACTTGCCAGCCGAGCTGAGCGAGCGGCGCGTAATTGTCGGCTCCTGGCAGCAGCACCCACGGCAGTCTGTCTCCCCCCATTACCTTCCCCGCCTTGCCGGCGCTGAGCGGGCTTTCGCCATAGCTGACCATCGTCTGCGAGACGAGCCGGAACATGAGTTCTCGGGTGGTATGGATGTTATAGACGAGACCTATCAACCCTGGAGCAAGATAAGTTTTCACGAACTCCGCGAAGCTGCCTTCCGCCGTCACCAAACTAAACAAGCGATCGGTGGTATTCACGAGTTTGCGGGCGAAGGCCTGCCGCTCCTGCTCGTAACTGTCGAGCAGACGGTCGGGCGCCTGGCCTCGCATCACGGCGGTAAGTTTCCAAGCGAGGTTGACCGCATCGAGGATGCCAGTGTTCATACCCTGGCCACCGACCGGGCTGTGGACGTGCGCGGCATCGCCGAGCAGGAAAGCGCGGCCCCGCCGGAAATTGTCGGCGACCCGGTGATGAACGCGGTAAGTCGAGAACCAGTTTACGTTGTTAACCTTAAGCCCAAGGATCTTGATGGCGTCCTGATCTACATCCGCGAACGTCAGCGTTTCACCGCGATCCACGCGCTCGTCCTGTACGGTGCCGATCAGGCGACACAGTCCGCTCTTATCATAGGGCATCACGAGCACAAAGTCGCTGCGATCGAGCGAAACATGCACCTCACCGGCGGGCTCAAGACCACTCGCTGCCACATCGGCAACATAGAAGAGATGTTTATAGGTTCCTCCCTTGAACCCGATGCCAAGCTGGTGACGGACGGTCGAGCGTGCGCCATCACAGCCCGCTATATAACGAGCCACGCAGGTCTCTTCGCCGCCACCGGGCGTGCGTAGACGGGCCGCTACACGATCGCCTTTGTCGTCGAACGCGATCAGTTCGGTCTGTCGTTCGACCGATATACCAAGGGCAAACAGGCGTTCGAGCAGCAGGCGTTCGTGACGATCCTGCGGGTAGACGAGGACAAACGGGTAGGGCGTCAGGTCTGCGCCCGCGTCTCCCAGAACAACGTGCGCCCGGCGCTTGCCCTTGGCCCATAGGTTGACACTCGGATTGGGATACCCTGCCGCAACGACGGCATCGGCCAGACCGAGCTGACCGTAAAGCTCCAAAGTACGGGCTTGGACGGCCATTGCCCGCGACGTTTCGCCGGGGCCCACGGTTTGGTCGATGATACGAACTGCCGCCCCCTGCTTGGTCAACCACAGCGCGAGCACGAGCCCCGTCGGCCCGCCGCCTACGATCAAAACGTCCTTCATCGGTTTCCCCCTGACAGCGCGCAAATCGTCTGCGAGTCATCGACTTCACCCGCAGCGCGAGATGCTCGATCACCTGGACATCGCACAGCACGATCAGTGCCAGCCAATGCCTCATTGACGCAACCGCAAGTGGCGAACGAATTGACAGCAAAGGCGTCCGCGATACAATCGCGGACGTTCGTGGTGATGGGTCGGGCTGCTTGCTCGGTCCATGAACAGGGAACTCCGGTACAACGCCGGGACGGACCAGCCGCTGTGAATTGCCGCAAACTTCGGTTTGCAAGTCGACGTCTTCTTCCAAAGCCATTGTTCACCGATTGTGAACGAGAAGGCAGTGAGCGTGCGACGGCAATGAGTCAGAAGACCTACCGCGAAATAGACGATGATCGTGCCCTCTCGGATTGGGGCAGTCGTTGTGATGGCGAAGCAGCGCGAAACTCATGCTCTCGTCGTCTTTAACTATAGCACTTGCCACGCTTTGAATCGATTTTGGATCGCCGCTGCGCGCATCTCGTGAATACGGCCGCGACGGTTACCTGCGCAAATTGCGTCTCTTTGTCCAGGCGTACCACGCGATCAACAGCCTGGCCGGCGCGAACCAAAACTCAAATCAGGAAGGGTTGGATGATGTCTTCTGCACTCAGCGCGCAGGTCGGAGTGGTTCGCAAACGCGATGGACGTGAGATTGAATTCGATCGTGTGCGGATCGAACGCGCGCTGGAAAGAGCATTCCGCGCCGAACTCGGTTTCACCGAGGACCTGCCGCTGGCTGACACCCTCGCTAACGATGTCCGCCTGATCGCCGATCAGGTCGCCGAAGTCGTCTACGCCCCCGACCGGCAAGCACCGATTTCGGTCGAGCAGATTCAGGACATGGTCGAAATCGGCCTGATGAAGCGTGAACATTATCATGTAGCGCGGCGCTACATCCTTTATCGCACCGAACACGCGCGGATTCGGGCCATCCGCGGAACCGAGACGCCTCTCGATACGCTCGACGATCGACAAACCTCTGAGAACCGTGTTTTCATCCAACTCGAACCCGATGTCCGGGTGCCATTGGACGAACAGCGTTTACAGCGATTTCTCGACAACTGCCCCGAATCGCAGCTTGCGGAAGTCGACACTGGCGAAATTGTGGCCGAAGTGGTCCGTGGTGCCTTTGACGGGATGACCACCGACGATTTAACGCGCGCTATGGTGCTGTCGGCGCGGAGCCGCATCGAGCGCGATCCAGGCTATGACTCGCTCGCGGCGCAGTTACAGCGTTCGATCCTCTATCGCCAGGCGTTGGGAAAAACTCAGTTTGATCCTGACTTTGATCAAACCTATCGCGATCGCTTCGAGCACTACATCATCGAAGGAATTCGCGCAGGACTGTTAACCCATGAGCTGCGTCGATTCGACCTCGATCAAATCACCAACGCGCTGCAGCCCGACCGCGACAGCATGTTTCGCTACCTCGGGGTGCAAACGATTTATGATCGCTACCTCCTGCATGTCGACGGTCGCCGGATCGAAACGCCTCAATACTTTTGGATGCGGGTCGCAATGGGGCTGGCGCTTGCTGAGCAGGAGGAGCGCGAGCAGCGAGCGATTGAATTCTACGAGTTGCTGTCGTCTTTCCGGTTTACTAGCGCCACACCGACCTTATTTAATTCGGGCACGCTCCATCCCCAGTTAAGCAGTTGCTATCTGACCACGGTTCAGGACGACCTGCGGCACATTTTCAAAAGCCTGGGTGACAATGCGCTGTTATCCAAGTGGGCCGGCGGCCTGGGGAACGACTGGACCAATATCCGTGCCACCGGCGCACGGATCAAGGGAACCAACGGCGAAAGTCAGGGCGTCGTTCCATTTTTGAAGATCGTCAACGACACGGCGATTGCCGTCAATCAAGGGGGCAAACGCAAGGGGGCGGTGTGCGCCTATCTGGAACCTTGGCACCTCGATTTTGAAGAGTTTCTCGACCTGCGGAAAAATACCGGCGACGACCGCCGCCGCACCCATGACATGCACACCGCTGCCTGGATTCCTGACCTGTTCATGCAGCGGGTGCGAGCCGGCGGGATGTGGACGTTGTTCAGCCCCGATGATGTCCCCGACCTGCACGACGCCTATGGCCAGGATTTTAAAATCCGCTATGAGCAGTACGAAGCCGATGCGGCCGCGGGCAAGATCCGCCTGCACCGCCGCATCGATGCCGTTGGCTTGTGGCGAAAATTGCTCACACGGGTCTTTGAAACGGGTCACCCTTGGGTAACGTTCAAAGACCCTGCCAACATCCGATCGCCGCAGGATCACGTGGGTGTCGTTCACAGCAGTAACCTCTGTACAGAAATCCTGCTCAATACGAGCGCTGATGAAATCGCGGTTTGCAATCTGGGCTCGGTCAACCTCGCCAGGCACATTGTCGATGGAGCGCTTGACCATGATCTGCTGCGTGACACGATTGCGATCGCCATGCGAATGCTCGACAACGTCATCGATATCAACTACTACCCCACAACCGAAGCCAAGAATGCCAACCTGCGGCATCGGCCTGTGGGACTCGGTTTGATGGGCTATCAGGATGCACTCTTTGAACTACGGATTCCTTTTGCCAGCGACGCGGCAGTCGAATTCGCCGACCGGAGCATGGAGGCGATTAGCTACTATGCGATCCTGGCATCCACCGAACTGGCCCGCCAGCGTGGCAAGTATGAGTCCTTTGCCGGATCGAAATGGGATCGTGGGCTGTTGCCGATCGATACCCTAGCGCTGCTTGAGCAGTCACGTGACGAGCCAGTCGAAATCGATCGCGAACAAACGTTTGATTGGGAGGTCGTCCGCGAAGCCATCGCCCAATACGGGATGCGAAACAGTAACTGTCTAGCGATCGCGCCAACGGCAACCATCTCCACGATTGTCGGCTGCGCCCAGTCGATTGAGCCTACCTACAAACAGCTTTACTCCAAGAGCAATTTGTCGGGTGAATTCACGCAAACCAACGTCAATCTGGTTGGCGAGTTGAAGGCGCGTGGCCTGTGGGATGCCGAAATGCTCGACGCATTGAAGTATTACGATGGCACCGTCGGCGAGATCCAGCGACTGCCGACGGTTGTTAAGGATCTGTTTGCAACCGCGTTTGAGATCGAACCGAAATGGTTGATCGCAGCCGCTGCCAAACGGCAAAAATGGATCGACCAAGGCCAATCACTCAACTTGTATCTGGCCGCTCCAAGCGGTAAGGCGATCGATGCAATGTATCAGCTCGCTTGGAAAACGGGCCTCAAAACAACCTACTACCTGCGTTCGCTCGCCGCCACGCAGGTTGAAAAATCGACCGTTGATGTCAATCGGCACGGCATCCAACCCCGCTGGATGAAATCGCAGAGTGAATCGAGCGGTGTGCACGTCGACCGCGCGGTCGCTCCGCATCCACTGACTACATCTCACGCGAACGCCTGCAGCATCGACGATCCAGACTGCGAAGCATGTCAATAAGCAGCGCTGGACATGAACTTTGACAGAATTTAATCAGCCGGCAGGCGTTAGCCTCCGGTTCCCGCCAGTAACAGCGACCACAAACTCTTTATCAATTCCATGAAAAACACGGCCACCACTCGGTTCGACGTCAGCGACAAGCGTCTGATCAATTGCAGTCAAGTGGATGTTAATCAACTCATGCCGTTGAAATACCACTGGGCATGGGAACATTATCAGAATGGCTGTGCCAACCACTGGATGCCGACCGAAGTGCCGATGACCAAGGACATCGAAACCTGGCGCAGCGGCCGGTTAACCGCAGCCGAACGCCACGTCATCCTGCGCAACCTGGGGTTCTTCTCAACTGCCGAAAGCCTGGTCGGCAATAACCTCGTGCTGGCGATTTTCAAGCACGTCACGAACGCCGAATGCCGCCAGTACCTGCTGCGGCAAGCCTTCGAAGAGGCGGTTCATTCGCACACCTTCCTGTACGTGGTCGACAGCCTGGGGCTAGACGAAGGCGCGGTGTTCAACATGTACCATGAGGTCCCTTCCATTGCTCGCAAGGATGCCTTTGAAACCGAGCTGACGGCAGAACTGTTGTCACCTGGTTTCACCACGGCAACCGACGCAGGGGCTCAGGCATTTCTCAAAAACCTGATTGGTTACTACCTGATCATGGAGGGGGTGTTTTTCTATACCGGCTTCGTGATGATGCTCTCCTTCCATCGCCGAAATCTCATGACCGGCATTGGCGAACAGTTCCAGTACATCCTGCGTGATGAGACGATCCATCTGAATTTTGGCATCGATCTCATCAATGGTATCAAGGCCGAGAATCCTCAGTTGTGGACGCCTGACTTTCAGCACGCCATGATCGACCGCGTCAAACAGGCGGTCGAACTGGAACTCGAATATGCCGCCGATTGCCTTCCCAGTGGAATCTTGGGACTGAACAAGGACCTGTTCCGCGATTACGTACAACACATCGCCGACCGCCGGCTGGAACGGGTGGGCTTGCCGATGCAGTACGGTTCGACAAACCCCTTCCCCTGGATGAGCGAAACGATCGACTTGGCCAAGGAGAAGAATTTCTTTGAGACCCGCGTCACGGAATACCAGTCCGCCGGTAGCTTGAGCTGGGATTGAACCCAGCATTGGTCATCTAAAAGAGGGCAGCCGTCCGTTACCCTGCCGTTCTCCTCAACGCGCCCTTGGTTCCTCAGGGACGTGCCACCCCAAGGTTTACATCCTCAAGATCACGCTGGCTTTGGATGGCACGCTCGGCGGATCGCAGCTTCTTGGCTGCGGCCACCAGGTTGGTGAGCGCTGGGAGCACCTCGTCCCACTGACGTGTTTTCAGCCCGCAGTCGGGGTTCACCCACAACCGCTCCGACGGAATCCGCTCGGCTGCTTTCCGCATCAGGCCGACGATGTGCTCCTCGCTGGGAATGTTGGGCGAATGGATGTCATACACGCCGGGCCCGATTTGGTTTGGATAGTTGAACGTTTCAAACGCCTCCAGCAGTTCCATGTCGGACCGAGACGTTTCAATAGTGATCACATCTGCATCCATCTGTGCAATCGACTCGATAATGTCGTTGAATTCCGAGTAGCACATATGCGTGTGAATCTGTGTCTCGTCAGCTACTGCGTTGGCGGCGATGCGGAAGGATTCAACCGCCCAGTCCAGATACTCCTGCCACTGGGAACGTCGCAGCGGCAGGCCCTCACGGAGTGCCGCTTCATCGATCTGGATGATCTGCACGCCCGCTTTCTCCAAATCGAGAACCTCGTCGCGAATCGCCAACGCAATCTGCTTGCAGGAAACCGAGCGCGGCTGGTCGTCGCGAACGAAGGACCAGTTCAGGATCGTTACCGGACCGGTGAGCATGCCTTTCAGCGGCTTGTCGGTCAACGACCGGGCATAAACGATCCACTGAAGGGTCATCGGGTTCGGGCGGCTGATGTCGCCAAATAGAATCGGCGGCTTCACGCAGCGCGATCCATAAGACTGCACCCAGCCATGTTCGCTAAACACATAGCCGTTCAACTGTTCGCCAAAGTACTCTACCATGTCGTTGCGTTCGGCTTCGCCATGCACCAGTACATCCAACCCGAGCGCCTCTTGTTCGTGCACGCAACGGGCAATCTCGTTTTGCATGGCGGCGACATAGGTCGGTTCATCGATCTTTCCGGCTTTGAATTGGCTGCGTGTTCGACGGATCTCGGGTGTCTGCGGAAATGAACCGATGGTGGTGGTTGGATATTCCGGCAGCTTGAGTAGCCCTGCCTGTTTCAGCGCTCGTTGTGAAAATGAACTTTTACGCTGTCCCAGATGGGAATCAATCTTGGCAACGACGTCTTTGACCGCTGGATCATTCACCCGAGACGACCGGCGACGCGACTCAATGGCAGCTCGATTGTTTTCCAGTTCGGCGTGGACGACACTCCTACCCTCGGTTAACGCAAGCTTGACTACCCGCAGCTCTTCAAGTTTCTGTTTCGCAAAAGCCAACCACGACTTGAACTCACTGTCTAGCTTCTTTTCGCTTTCCAGATCCACCGGCACGTGTAACAGCGAGCATGAGGGAGCCAGCCATAAGCGATCATCTAATTGCTTCGCAAGGGGCTCCAGCCAATCGAGCAACTCATTGAGATCGGTCTTCCAGATATTGCGCCCGTTGATCACTCCCAACGAAAGCACCCGATCGGCCGGTAGTGTTTGAAACAATGTGGTGACTTCATCACGAGCGCTGATGGCATCGAGGTGCACGCCTGCTACCGGCAAGCTGGCGACCAGTGGCAGGTTCTCGAGCAACTGCCCAAAGTAGGTCGTCAGCAGCAGTTTAACCGGAGTGGTGCTGAGTGACTGGTAGACGGTTTTAAACGCCTGCTGCCAGGCTGGTTCCAGTTCCGTGACCAGAATCGGTTCATCCACCTGAACCCACAGGACTCCTTCCTGGGCAATGGCCTCCAACAACTGTTGGTAAACCGCCAAGAGCTTCGGCAACAGGGCCAACTTATCAGAATCGTCTTTGGCTTTTCCCAGCGCCAGATAGGTCACCGGCCCAACAATGACCGGTTTTACTCCCAGGCGCTGCGACCTGGCTGCACGGATCTGCTCGATGAGCCGCGATGCATCCAATTGAAACTCCGTCTCGGCCACGAATTCGGGGACGATGTAGTGGTAATTGGTGTCAAACCATTTGGTCATCTCTCCAGCAGCCACACCCTCAGGACCGCAGCACGTTTCGGCGGCAACCGCAGAACGACCGCGAGCCACACGGAAATAATTGTCCAGAGCATCGCCTTCAAAGCCGCGCACCCGCTCAGGCAGGTTGCCCAGCGTGAAGCTCAGATCGAGGATCTGGTCATAGAAGGAGAAATCGCCGACGGGAACCAGATCGAGCGTCGACTGAGCCTGCCAGTTGAGTCGCCGTAGTTCGGCCCCTACCGCTTGCAAATCGGCAAGTGAACTCTGGCCTTTCCAGTACGCTTCTTGGGCAAACTTCAATTCTCGCTGGGCACCGATGCGCGGAAAGCCGAGATTGTGTGATTTCACCATGGTGTGAGTTGTTCTTCGTGGAAGTTGGACGGATGTTGGACTGTCAGATGGACAGAATCTACACCTCTGAGTACATTACGAAAAATGATTAATGTTTACGATTCCATGAATTGTGTTCATGTACCGAAAGCTGCGAAATGTCGATGATTGAACGGGTTCATCTGGAAATCATTCGTGCGACCGATCGGCTCGGCTCCGTCACCGCGGCTGCGGAGTCGCTGTACGTGACGCAGCCGGCGCTGAGCCATTCGATCCGCAAGCTGGAGGAGTCGCTGGGACTGAAGATCTGGAATCGAGAAGGGCGCTCGCTGCGGCTGACGCAAGCCGGCGAATACCTGTTGTCCGTTGCCAACCGGTTGTTGCCGCAGCTTGAACGGGCCGAGCAGCAGCTTCAGCAGTTCGCACAAGGGGAACGTGGCACCCTCCGAATTGGTATGGAATGCCATCCTTGTTACCAGTGGCTCCTGAAGGTCGCCGCTCCGTTTCTGGAAGCCTGGCCGGATGTCGATTTGGATGTGATTCAGAAGTTCCAGTTCGGTGGCATCGATGCGTTGTTTGGACACGACATTGATGTGCTCGTCACGCCCGACCCGCTCACGATGCCGGGCCTATGTTTCGAACCGGTCTTCGACTATGAACAGGTGCTGGTGGTCGGTAAGGAGCATCCACTGCGGAGGGCGAAGCATGTCGAGCCGGAACAACTGGCCGAGGAGACGCTGATCACCTACCCGGTTTCCGTTGACCGGCTCGATCTTTTCAGCCGCTTCTTGACTCCCGCCGGGATCATTCCCAAGCGTCATAAGTTGATCGAAACCACCGACATCATTTTGCAGATGGTAGCCTGTGGACGCGGCGTAGCGGCGTTGCCGCGGTGGCTGGTAAAGGAACAACAGTCGCGGTTTGAAATCCACCCGGTGCGTCTGGGAAAGATGGGGGTCGACAAGCAAATCTTCGTTGGCTTTCGCCAGAAGGACCGCGAGATCGACTACATCCAGGCATTTGTAAAGGTCGCCCGTTCCAGCAAGTCGTTCGCGAAGTGACAAGGCTGGGGGAAGCAAACGTTTGCATTTCGTCGAAGTTCAAACTCGCTAACGAATATTAAGCCTAGCTCCTGAAATCGAGGAAACCCAAGATGCCTGATCGATTGAGGTGGGACCGCCACTTCATCACCCTGGCGCTGGAAAACGCCAGAATGTCCAAAGACCCTGCAACGCAGGCGGGGGCGGTGATTGTTGGCCCCGATCGTGAAGTCCGCTCGATGGGTTACAACGGGTTGCCGCGCGGCATCGCCGACACACCGCAGCGGTTGCAGGACAAGGATTTGAAGCGTTCGCTGATCGTCCATGCTGAGATGAATGCGATCTTGAATGCGGCTCGTATTGGAGTCAGCACGCGCGGCTGCACGCTGTACCTGGCGCTGACCGATGACAGCGGCCAGGTTTGGGGTGGTGCTCCTTGCACGCGCTGCACGGTGGAGATCATCCAGGCAGGTATCACCGAAGTCGTGGCCAAACCGTTTAAAAGCCAAACCTCATACTGGACCGATTCGGTGGAACAAGCACGGGCGCTCCTACAAGAAGCCCAAATCCAATACCGTGAGATCGACGGTTAACTTGCCAGCAGTTTTCGAAAACCCTGGCGGGCTTGGGCGGGGGTGGGGCGGACGAGTTGCTCGATCACCTCGCCGTCGCGGAGCAGGATCAGCGTCGGCCAGAGCTTGACGCGGAAGGAGCGTCCCAGCCGCTTGCCACGGCCATCGGCGATCCGCACATGCTGCACCTCGGGATGCTCGCTGAGCAATTGCTCGACGGCCGGCGCCAGCGCTTGGCAGTGGCCGCACCAGTTCGCCCCGAACTCCAGCAGCACCGGGCCGCTGCCGGCATCGATCGCTTCACGTGTCGGCTCTTCTTCGTGATACAGGCTGTCAAATGGCATGGGGAGGTTCTCCCGGGTCGTTTTGAGAACGGTGATGGTAGTTTACGGAGCGGAGGGCCGCACGTTTTGCGCCGTCGGGTGCTGGGCAGGGGTTGCTTGGGTAAGCAGCTCTGGACAAGTCTTTAGGGCAGATCAGATGGTTCGCGAGAACCGGACGCTAACGCGTGCCGGCTGATGGAATTTTGCTGAAGGCCGTGCCCTGAATAGCTGAAAGTTTTGCGAGCACGCCCTTCGTTCCTCAGGGACGTGCCACCCGCCGGCTTGAACGCCGCCGCCCGGGAGAAAGAATGATCAAGAAGTCGACAACGGTCTGTTTCAGGAGTTTTCAATCGTGAATCTTGTCTGCTCCCAATGTGCGGCGGTGAACCGCGTGCCCGAGGAAAAACTGGGCGATCAGCCGGTGTGCGGGAAGTGCAAACGGTCGCTGCTGCCGACGCAGCCGATCGATCTGAGCGACAACAGTTTTTCCAAGTTCATCGCGCGCACCGAACTGCCGGTGTTGGTCGACTTCTGGGCGGCGTGGTGCGGGCCCTGCCGGATGATGGCGCCGGCATTCGCCGAGGCGGCGGCCCAGTTGTCGCCTCGTGCGATCCTCGCCAAACTCGACACCGATGCCGCCCCACAGACCGCTAGTCAGTTTTCGATTTCCGGAATTCCCACGGTGATCTTGTTCCAGGGCGGTCGCGAGGTCGCTCGCCAATCCGGGGTGATGAGCGCTCCCCAGATCGCCCAATTTGTCGGCGTCGACTGAGCCACCTGATTTCGACTTGGGCCGAGTTGTGGTCGGCGAAAGTCGAACTGAGACGCTGGAGAACAACTGGGTGAACGAGCAGGCGATCATCGGCTGTTTGCTGGGGACCGCCGTCGGCGACGCCTTGGGATTGCCTTACGAAGGCGTCTCGCGCGGTCGGTCGCCACGTTTATTGGGACCGCCGACTCGGCACCGCTTTCTGCTGGGTCGCGGGATGATTTCCGACGACACCGAACACACCTGCATGGTGGCTCAGTCGCTGATCGAAGCCGGTGGCGATGTCGAACTATTCACGCGGCGTTTTGCCACTCGCCTGCGTTGGTGGATCCTCGCTCTGCCTGCCGGAGTTGGCAAAGCGACTGCCCGGAGCGGGATCAAGCTGTGGTTGGGTATGTCGCCCGAAAAAGCGGGTGTCTTTTCGGCTGGCAACGGGCCGGCGATGCGAGCGGCAATCATCGGGGCGGCCGTTGACGATCTTGATGAAATGCTGGCACTGGTCCGTGCCTGTTCGCGGTTGACCCATACGGACCCTCGAGCCCAATACGGCGCGATCGCAGTGGCACTGGCGGCACGCCAGTCGCGACAGAGCCCCGAGCCGCACGCGCATCAATGGCTCGGAGCGGTGGCCGGCGCCATCGGCGGCAAGGGCGAAGAGCTGCTTGCGCTGCTTCACCGTGCGAACGACAGCGTAACGGCGAAGGAATCGACGATGGAGTTTGCTGCTTCGCTCGGGCTGCACAAGGGCGTGAGCGGCTACACTTATCACACGGTTCCAGTGGCGATTCATGCGTGGCTGTCTCACCCACGGGATTTTCGCTTGGCTGTGATGAGCAGCATCCAGTGCGGCGGCGATGCGGATACAACAGGTGCGATTGTCGGCGGCATCGTGGGCGCGGGAGTCGGTTCGGGCGGCATCCCAGCGGACTGGATCAGCGGCATTTGGGAGTGGCCTCGAAGCGTCTCCTGGATGGAAGAACTCGGCAGGCGATTGGCCACGACGATGCAAGATGCGAGTCCGGCGATGGCCCCGGGCGTGAATCCGCTGGCGGTGCTGCTGCGCAACTCGCTGTTTCTGCTGGTCGTGTTGCTACACGGCTTCCGCCGGCTGGGGCCACCGTATTAACTGCCCGCGAACCAGGGCACAAACCAGTATGCATGTAGAACATGCAGTTCTCCTCAGCACGCCCTTCGTTCCTCAGGGACGTGCCACCCCGAACGCTTAAACTGGCCACTCGGATGACACTCAAGCAATCCCGTCACATCGCAACCGCCGGCCGTGCCGCGGAGGCAGCCCGTTTGATCGACGACCACGGCTTTTGCCTGCTGCCACAGGCGGTCGAGCCGGCGATAGTGAAATGGCTGCTGGAGCGGTGTCACGCGGCACTCACTGCGACGGCCGACCCGCATCTGGCCAGATCCAGTCGCGGGCATGTCTACGCCGCCCGCAATTTGCTCGAGGTGATCCCGGAAGTGAAAACCTGCTGGCGCAGCGGCGTGCTGTTGGAGACACTGCGCGAGGTATTGGGGCGGCGGTTTGGCTTGGTTCGGGTGTTGTTTTTCGATAAGCCACCGGACCGCACCTGGGCCCTGGCCTGGCACAAGGACACGGCGATTGCGGTCCGTGACAACACGTTGCCGACATCACAGTTCTCCCGGCCAACCGTCAAGGCGGGCGTGCCGCATGTGATCGCCAGCGACGAGATCCTGCGCCGGATGCTGACCTTGCGCATCCACTTGGACGACGTGACCGATGAGAACGGCCCGTTGCAGGTGGTGCCCGGGTCGCAGCGTTCAAAGACCGATGAAGGGGCGGGCGTCGACGCCGCAGTGGCGATTCATGCAGCAGCCGGCGATGTGCTGGCGATGCGGCCGCTGCTCAGTCACTCCAGCGGCGCGTCGCACCCCGGCACCACCCGCCACCGCCGCATCCTGCATCTGGAGTTTGCCGGCGACGAGCAACTCCCCGATGGTTACCACTGGCATAACTTCGTTACCAGCGAGGCGGCCGAGGAACGCGGTGGAACGGAAAATGCCTGCGAGGAAACAGTTCGCGATTGAGCAGGCAGATTCTTGGCGACTCGGTTAATTATTGGCGATCATGACTCAGTGGATCAGCGTCGACGCGTTGCAGTGGCCAGCGATGGTGGCGACGCTGGTCGCCGCCTGGTTGGTCGCTTCGCAGCAGCAGCATCGCCGGCGGTGGGGATTTTGGATGTTCGTTGTCAGCAATGCCTTGTGGATTGTCTGGGGCTGGCACGCGCAGGCTTACGCCCTGATCACGCTCCAAGTCGGGCTGTTCGTGATGAACCTCCGCGGGATCGAACGCAATCCGGCGACGCCTAGCGCTAAACCACGTCCAGAGCACAGTGGCTGAGGCCCTGCCCTCCCCTGCCACCCTGCCCTGCCCTAAAAAGGTTGCGGCGTCGACTCAGTCATGTCAGCGGCCAAGCTACGGTCCAGCGGTTGCTCATCCTGCCGCGCCGACCACGGCAGCCAGTAGGCGCATCGACTCAGTCGCCGCTCGAAATTGGTTTACGCCCCTCCCACCAACACCGCGAGAGTTCCCATGAAGGCGTTTCAAATCCAGTCTGCTGGCGGCATTGATGCGCTCCAGTCGATCGACGTGCCGCCGCCGCAACCCGGCGCTGGTGAGGTGCTGGTGCGGATGCGGGCGGCCAGCCTCAACTTTCGCGACTTGATCATCACCCGTGGCGGCTACGCGCGCAACGATCGTTGCCCGGTGATCCCGCTGTCCGATGGCGCTGGCGAAGTCGTGGCGGTCGGCGAGCGCGTGACTCGGTTTCGGCCCGGCGACCGCGTGGTGAACTGTTTTTTTGAGGATTGGGAAGCGGGCGATGTCGACGAAACGCAATTGCAAACATCCCGCGGCGGTGGCATCGATGGGGTGCTAGCCGAACAGGTGGTATTCAGCGAGCGGGCGCTGCTGCCGATCCCACCGCATTTGAGCTTTGAGCAAGCGGCGACGCTGCCGTGCGCCGCCGTCACGGCTTGGCAGGCGCTGGTCACCCTCGGCCGTGTCCAGGCTGGCGACACAATTTTGACCCTCGGCACCGGCGGCGTGTCGATCTTCGCGTTGCAATTTGCCAAGCTCAACGGCGCGACGGTGATCGCCACTTCCAGCAGCGATGAAAAGCTCGCCCGAGCGCGCGAACTGGGGGCCGACGAAACGATCAATTATAAGACCACGCCGGACTGGGACGAGGCAGTCCGCGAACTGACCGGCGGCCGAGGTGTCGACAACGTGATCGAAGTCGGCGGCCTCGGAACACTGCCCAAATCGCTCGCGTGCACACGGGTCAGCGGCCGAGTGTCGCTGATCGGCGTGCTGACCGGCGGTGAGGGCGATTCCAATCCGCTGCCCGCCCTGTTCAACCGATTGACCATCCAAGGCATCTATGTCGGCAGCCGCGCGATGTTCGCTGACATGAACCGCGCCATTACCGCCAACCGGCTTGAGCCGGTGATCGACCGAGTGTTCAATTTTGCCGAGACGCTCGACGCCTACCGTTACCTCAAATCCGGCGAGCATTTTGGAAAGGTGGTGATCAAGATCACGGATTGAGCAGATCGCCTAAGTGACACTGGTGGCCGACAGGACCATGTAAGTCGTGTAGGCGATGTAGCCGATGAAGAACACCACGCCTTCCCAGCGAGCGATCGTGCGGCCGGTGAAAAAGATCGGCAAACAGAGCGCCGCCACCAGGATCATCACCGGGATGTCGAAACTGACCGCGGTCGGCGAAACCGGCACACCGCCTGGGGCAACGATTCCGGACAGACCGAGCACGCAGGCGAGGTTAAAGATGTTGCTGCCGACCACATTGCCCACGGCGATGTCGCGCTGTCCGCGGATGGTAGCGACAATCGAAGTCACGACCTCGGGCAGCGACGTTCCGGCAGCCACAATCGTTAAGCCGATCACCAACTGGCTCACGCCCCACCAGGTCGCAATGCTCACCGCGCCGTCGACCAGCCACTTCGACCCCAGACCCAACAGGGCCAGGCCGACGACGATCAATAGCAACGACTTCCAAACTGGCCCACCCGTGTGAACACCAGCGGCGGCAGCGGTCGCCTCATCATCGGAGGGATACTGTGCGGCGAACTCCTCCCGCACCGCCTTGCTCTCTCGACTGGCAAAACGGATACAGATCAGGATGTATCCGATCAGCACCAAAAATAAGATGGCGCCGTCAGAACGACTGATCAGCCCGTCGCGCGCTAGCGCCCAACTCAGTACCGAGACGGCGATCATCAGCGGCACGTCGAAGCGGATCAGTTGGCTGGAGACGACCAACGGCGTAATCATCGCTGAGATGCCGAGGATAAACAGCACGTTGAAGATGTTGCTGCCGACCACGTTTCCGACCGCCACGTCCGCTGCTCCGGAAAATGCCGCTTGGATGCTGACCCCCAGTTCCGGCGCACTGGTGCCAAAGGCCACCACCGTCAAACCGATGATCAACGGCGGGATATGAAACCGGGCCGCCAGCGCCGAGGCGCCGCGCACCAGCCATTCACCGCCCCAGACCAACAACACCAACCCGGCGACGATCAATACCACCGCCATCCACTGTTCGTTCACGTTTCACTTTCTACGATTGAATGGGTTCGCCGCCCGAAACAACGGTCTGGGCAATGGTCTGGGGGCAAAGGGCGTTCTTGTACCACGGCTGCCGGTTGTTTGGACAGGCGCCAGGGTGCTGCTGCGGCGAATTCACGAATTGACAGAAACGGGCAGGAACCTGCCAGCAAACCAGCGGAGAGGTCCAATGAACGATCAGCGAGGCTGCACATCGCGGCTGGCAGCGATCTGCGGCGTGATGATATCCGTGCTGTATTTGTCGAACCTGTCGATGGGGATCATCGAAATCCCCGACAACTTGCCGTTGGTCGGCAACCTCGATGAGGTGTTCTTCTCGGGAGTTCTGTTCGCCTCGCTGGCGCGGCTGGGGATCTACCTGCCGGTCGGCCAGCGTCCCGTTCGCCGCGACACATCACCACACGACCCTGCGTTACCGCAGGAATGAACCGGCGGCCACACGGTCTACTCTGCCTACTCAGTGGGGCAAGATCGCGTTGTGGTAAATGTCCTGCACATCGTCACAGTCGTTGAGCATACTGATGAACTTTTCGAACATCGGCAGGTCGTCGGCACTGATCTCGGTATGAGCTTGCGGCACAAACGTGATTTCTTCAACTTCGAACTGAGTATCGGGCAACGCCTCTAACAGCGCACTCCTGGCTTTATTAAACTCAGCCGCCGGCGCAAGCACCGTTACTTGACCTTGCTCCGATTCGACATCGCTGACATCGACATCGGCGGCCAGCAAGGTTTCCAGTACCTGTTCTGCGTGATCACCTTTAAAGGAGAGGATGGCGACGTGGTCAAACAGGTGCGAGACGGAACCGGGAGCCCCCATTTTTGAGTGAGTCTTCGTAAAACAATTGCGGACGTCCGTGATCGTGCGATTGTTGTTATCGGTCAAGCAATCGATAATCACCGAGCAGCTACCGGGACCAAAGCCTTCGTAACGCGCCGGAAAGTAGTCTTCACCGCCAGCGCCATTGGCTTTCTCCATCGCCTTTTCGATCACGTGGCTCGGCACCTGTTCGCGTTTAGCTTTCTCGATCAAGCTCCGCAGCGCCGGATTGGCGGCAGGATCCGCGCCGCCATTCTTGGCGACCATGTACAACTGCTTGCCGTATTTCGAATACAACTTCGACTTCTGACCAGCGGTCTTGGCCATCGACAGTTTGCGAACTTCAAAGCTTCTACCCATAGCGCCTTCTTGTATTAATATTGTCTTGCAAACAGCACAGAATATGATATTCGGCAAAATTCAATCAGCCGGCACGCGTTAGCGTCCGGTTCTCGCGAACCACGCGCCCCACTAAGAACCGGCAGCCTAAAGGCTGAACTCCAACTTGCTTCGTTCGCTCTTAAACCACGCGCCCCACCAAAGGAGGGGCCAGCCCAACGGCTGAATTCCCACGCGCGGTGCTCTCGAGCCCGTAGCTCTTTTTGGGGAGCAGCCTTCGATTGTCGCGGCCAGCTCGATAAATGCAAGGAGCAGCCCCGCACCCCGGCCACAGACGGGCGATTGGCTGCTGCGCGGATTGTGCAGCCTTGCGATCAACTCGCTTCGTCATCGCTTTGCGGTCGGTACGCGGCCATCACGGCCTGCTGAATGTGAGGCGGCGTGCGCTCGTCATGGCTGTACTGCATGCTGTAGGTGCCTGAGCCGGCGGTCAAGCTCTTGAGATCGGTGGCGTAGCTCTGCAGTTCGCTCAGCGGGGCGATGGCGCGGATTTGGCAACTGTCGCTGCCGAGCATCAGGCTGTCGCTGACCCGACCGCGGTGCGTCGCCAGGTTGCTGGTGATGTCGCCCATGTACTGAGCCGGCGCGGTGACCTCGACTTCGACGTACGGTTCCATCAGCACCGGATCCGCCTTTTGCACCGCATCGATGAACGCTTTTCTGCCGGCAGTGACGAAGGCGATTTCCTTGGAATCGACGTCGTGATACTTGCCGTCATAGACTTCCACACGGACGCCGCTCATCGGGTAGCCGGCAACGGCCCCTTGTTGCAGCACTTGCCGAACGCCCTTTTCGATTGCCGGCATGAACTGCTTCGGGATTGAACCACCCACGGTCGCATTGATGAACTCAATGCCATCATGATGGTCCGCTGGCAACGGTTCGACGCGGAGGTAAACTTCGCCGAACTGGCCCGCGCCGCCGGTCTGCTTCTTATGACGGTGATGCCCCTCGGCACTCGCTGTAATCGTTTCCTTATAGGCGATTTTGGGTGCGCAGGCGTCGACCTCGATGCCATACTGCGTCTTGAGTTTTTCGAGCGCCACACGCAGGTGCAATTCTCCCAAACCGCGGATCACCGTCTCGCCCGTGGCCGCAATTCGCTCAATGACCAGCGACGGATCCTCGGCTTGGAGTTTATGCACGGCCGCCGAAAACTTCGCTTCGTCAGCATGGCTGCGGAGCTGCACCGCGTAGCCAAACATCGGCACGGGCAGCGGCGGCGGGATTAGCATCGGCGGGTCATCTGGAGTCGCGCCGCTGTGCAGGATGCCGTTGAAGTGCAGCTCATTGACCTTCGCCACAGCGCCGATTTCACCCGGTCCCAGGGCGTCGACTTCGGTTTGCGTCTTTCCTTGCAACCGAACCACATGTCCGATTCGCAGCGGTTTGCGCTGGTCATCGAGGTAGAGTTCTGACTTGGTCTGCACCGTTCCTTGATGCACGCGGAAGATCCCCAGTTTACCGATGTGACGATCGGTGGAGATGCGAAACACATGCGCTAAGGTTGGGCTGTTGGCATCGAGCTGAGGCCGCAGCGGCTGGCCGCCCTGGACCAGTGCCGGCGGATTGCCTTCGAGCGGATTGGGCAGCAGCGATGCGGTGACATGCAACAGTTGCGCAATCCCGGCCCCGGTTCGCGCCGACGCGTAAACAATCGGTACCAGTTGCCCTTCGCACAGCGCTCGCTCAAAGGCCGCGTGCACTTGGTCGTGGTCCAACCGCTCCGCCCCCTGCTCCAGGTAAACCTCTGTCAACTCTTCATCGACCTGTACCACTTGTTCGACAATCGCTGTGTGCGCCGCTTCTGCCGAACTGAAGGCCGTTGGGTCATGGGCATCGGTTTCGAACACATCGATCACGTCCGCCAGATCGGGCGTCGGTAAATTGATCGGCAGGCAGACAGCGCCGAACGCTGCGCGAATTTCTGCGGTGAGCGCCGCGAGGTTGGCTTCGGGAACATCGATCTTGTTGATCAGGATCATGCGTGGCAATTGCCGCTCGGTCGCGACTTTCATCAACCGCCGCGTTTCGCTCTCGATCCCTTTGGCCGCCGAGATCACGATCACGACCGATTCGACCGCTGGGAAGCAAGCGATCGCATGACCGATAAAGTCCGCCATGCCCGGCGTGTCGATCAGATTGACGTGGTGGTTTTCATGCTCGAAATGCATCACGCTCGGCTGCAGCGAATGCCGATGCTCGCGCTCTTCCTCGCTAAAATCGCTGACCGTGTTCCCTTCTTCGATGCTGCCCATGCGACTGATCACGCCGGCTTCGAATAATAGCCGGTCGCACAAGGTTGTCTTTCCAGAGCCGCTATGGCCACAGAAACAGAGGTTGCGAATCGAACTCGGATCGGGAAAAGTCATCGACAGACTCCTCAACTGGGAATGAAGATACCTGGCGGGGCAGCAGCGTCGGCCGCGGCCGATGAGGCCGACGCTGGCGTTGCGGCGACCTTAACCTCAGCTTAACGACATCTGCAGGCACCGGGGGCTACGCCAACACCCTGCTCCTGTTCTCCCGACCCTTGCACATCGCCCGCATAAGCACTCCGCGACCGATGGAGACGAACTTCCGATGCCGTGTTTTACCCTGTTGCCGCGGCCACCGTTCCGCCTCGACCTGACAGCGTGGACCTTGCGCCGTCGTCCTGAGAACGCAATCGATGCTTGGGATGGGACCACCTACCGCCGCGTGCTCGCCGGCCGCAGCCATCCGCTGATGATCGAAGTGCGCCAGCTATCGCAGCTCGATGCGCCACGGCTGCGCGTCGAATTGCATTGCGAGACGCCGTGGCCCGAGATGCGCGCGGAGGCGACCGCTGCGCTGGAACACCTGCTCGGGCTGCGTTTGGACCTGACGTCGTTTTATGATTTCACGGCCAAGCAACCGCTGCTCGGCCCGCTCGCTCGCCGTTTTGTCGGTATGAAACCGCCACGCTACCTGTCGGCTTTTGAATGCCTTACCAACGCGATCGCTTGTCAGCAGGTGTCGCTCGCATCGGGCATTCAGTTACTCAATCGCTTCGCTCACGCATTCGGACGCAGCCTCGGAGTCGGAAGCTCACGACAACCTGCGTTTCCACGGCCTGATGACCTCACCGGGGTGAGTGTAGAAGAGCTGCGCAAGTTTGGTTTCAGTCGGCAAAAAGCGACTGCGGTGCTTGATCTTGCCGCCGGCGCACGGCGCGGCGATCTCGATTTCCGTTCTCTGAGCAAGCATCCTGATCCGCTTGTCGTCGAACGTTTGTGTGCGTTACGGGGAATCGGGCGCTGGTCGGCCGAGTATGCGTTGCTACGCGGAATCGGCCGGCTGCATGTGTTTCCCGGCGACGACGTCGGCGCAAGAAATAGCCTCCAGCGATGGCTGGGCCTGTCGGATGGCCTCGACTACACATCGGTTGGCCAAACGCTGGAGCGCTGGAGGCCCTACGGCGGCCTGATTTACTTTCACATGCTGTTGGACAAGCTGGCGGCAAACGGCCATGTGCACCCGACCCACTGAGGGCGAGGCGGCCGCTGAGCGCTGTCCGATCAAACCGCTCAGTATCGCAGGATCGCCTTGGGCGGCTGGGGATCGACATCGCGGCCCTCCCGGCCACGCGCGGCGGCCAACGGAAGGGCCCGGCCACTGGCCCGCAGCGTATCGATGATCGCCCGGTTGACCAAGTCTTCCGCAGGAGTCTGTTGGCCATCGGCCGCCTCAGAGGCATTCACCAGGTGAGCAGTCGTGCCGCCATCAGCGAGCCAGCCAAGTTGTGAGGCGCGGGGGTCGAAGAACAGCGTGTCGATCTTGCCCTGCGCAGCGGCAGTGGCAACTTCCTCGAATCCCTGCGCGGCCCTGCCAGAGGCTGCCGCTGTGCCGAACCGATCGAGCCAACTCGACAGATCGGCTTGGAGCAGCGGTGAAACAATCTTCCAAGCCCGCTCGCGGAGCTCATGCGGCTTCAATGCGTCGGGGCTCTCCACATGATCCGACTCGACCAGTCGGCCACGCAGGTGTTCGCGGCAGTACCAGCCGAAGATTGAGACATCGGCTGCCAGCACCAACGGCGCTTCGTCGCCATACAAGTAATCTCCAACTTGGGCGGCGACATCCTTGAGGTAGTGCATCAGATCCGCCTCGATCTTCTGCTCTCCCTCGCCATGTCCATGGTAATTGGCCTGCCCAGAATCGCCGCGGAAGCCGCGATCGCCGCGACCGCCCCGCGGCGGCTTGCCGCCGTGATGTTGCAGTTCCGGCACGGGCTCGCGAATGCCGACCGCATCGGCCGCAACCAGTGGAAAACCTGCCGTCACGATCTCTTCGAACTCGCTGCGCGTCCCGCGGTACAGCCGCGCTTGTTCCTTCGTCAGAGCCAGAACATAAAACGGTTCACTCGAAACCATTGACCCGAGCAGAGGTTTGATGTTGAAGCGTGGGCCGACCATCACCGACTCATCAACCGCTTCTGGCAGTCGCAACAGACGAGTCATCCCCTCGGCCAGATACACCGCCAGCGCTTCGCCCTGGAATTGCCAGAAGTTGGAATCGTTGATCACATCCCGAGCTGGTTTCAGCAGCATTTCACTGTCGGGACGGCGCATCCCACGCGACTTCAATTGCTCCTGCACCTGCTCCAGCAGGTTTTCCAAGCGGATCGGATCCTGTCGCGTTTCTCGCCCGCTGGTGTGTGTCGGCATCAAAATCGACACGCAGGAATCCTGCTCAACCGCTGCCAATTCGTTCAATGTGCCAGGCCGGATAGGGTCAGTATGCATCGCTTCCTCCAAAAGTCGCTCGAGGCCCTGAACTCCGTGGCGCCGGACCAGCCCGGCCGCTTTGGACCACAACCTCTCAAGAGCAAACATCATGCCTGGAGAAAGTCGCTTTCCCAGACAGCTCTGCTACCCCCAATCCTGCCCGGGCATCGCCTGCAGCCCTCAGGATCTGCTAGCGGCTTGATCGGGCGGTTGCCCCTCGTCGCATTTCTTGCACTGCAAGCGATGTCCCAGCCAAGCATGGCGTCCGCCCTCGGTAACCACCCAAGGCCGGTTCATCCACGGTGGGTCGTGCCTGACGTGCTGGTTGTGTCCGCAGCCGAGCTCTGCCACCCAGTGGCCTACCTCGTCTCGGTGATAGCCGGTGATCGGCTGTTTCATGGTCAGCGACTCCGTCGAGATCAATCCTGATGTGGCTTCACGGCAATTCAGCATGACCGATCTTCTCCATGGTCGCTGCCGAGTTCGCACTGATTGCTCGGGTGCGCTCGACAGCGAGGCATCAACCTCTCCTAGCGCCGCGTTTAATGATGCACGCGGTAGCCGAAATGCAATCGACCAAGATCGATGTGCAACCCGCCATGATGAGGGTGATGATGATGGAAGTGCCCGTGATGGCGATGGCCCTGGAAGTGGAGATGCCTGTCATCGTGATGGCCGCGGTGATGGGGCTGCCGGTGAGGCACAAAGAACCCAAAGGGATGGGCAGCGTGTCGCTGCCCATGCTGCCCATGATGCCCATGATGCCCATGATGCCCATGATGCCCATGGTGACCATGGTGCCCATGGTGCCCATGGTGACGCCCCCCACCGGCTTCGGATGGCGTGGCGATCAGGCTCAGTCCGACCACCAGCACTGCAACTGCGAGAAAGCGTTTCATCGTTTTTCCCTATAACCGAGGAGTCAGAAGGTTTGAGCCGAAAACGGCACTTCAGCCGTTCGCAGCGCACATGCCAGCGGGAAAACCGCTGCATTTTTGGCAAAAACCGACGAATTATGACATCACACCGACAACAATCGCAGTCCAATCGACGACACGCGAGCGTTGCGTAATTGATTCGCGAAGCTCGGTTTACCTGCCGCTTATCTTCAGGTGAACGACTTGGCGCAGCACCTGCTCGGGCCCTGTCAGTGGTTCCTCAACCAGCCGCAGCCCGGTGACAGATGCAGCGGCTGCGCTGGTTCGCTGTAGACCGCAACCCCGCGAACCGATACAACACCATCAGCGGCGTCCGCTTGGTCGCAGCCGCTGTGATCCTCGACGCTCGCTCTCCGAGAGCTCATGTTGCACCGCATCATCACCGTCCTGACGACTGCGGCCGTTGCTTTGCATGCACTGCTGGGATGTTGTGCGCACCACGCTCATGCCAGCGACTCCCAGCCGCCCAGGCCAGAGCTTGCTTCAGCGATAGAGCTGGTCCATTGCTGCGCGCACAGTCAGCCTCACGCAGAGCGCCCGCACGGGAACCGCGAGAGCATGGTCAACAACGGCAGCCAGGAGCATGACGAGAGTGGCCATTCTGACTGCGATCACGGGGACTGTAGTTTTGCGCCGGCGCCGCGCTGCAGTGACGCCGAATCGGTGATCGCAGCTTCGCAGTGCGATCAAGCATTTGGTGAAGTGACTCGTGCCACCATGAGCCTGTGCTGCGAGCGCGGCACGGGGCATTCAAACGCTCTTCCACAGCCGCGTTGCTCAGCGAGTTCCGCGCGCGCTTTTCTTCAGGTTTGGCGACTGTGATCGCCCCTTGCGCCCAGGCCTAGCTCCGGTTGTGGACCTTCGTTCGCCGGGAGACACGCGTGGCCTGCCGTGCTGCCCATGCCCATCGTCGTCAGCGGAATCGCGGACGCTGCGCGGCTCAGCGTTGATGAGAACCCGACGCTAAGCAGCACAGGACATGACATTCGGCAAAATTCTATCAGCCGGCACGCGTTAGCGTCCGGTTCTCACGAGCAATGAGCCGCACAGCGGCGCCCCGTTTGGCCGAAAGAATCATCCAGAGCTGCTTAATGCGTGCCGGCTGATCGTAGCCTACCGCAGTTCACCTCCTGAGTTGCTGAAACCGTGCAAGCCGGCCACCAGCCGCGTCGATGATTTTCAGTGCGCTCTCTACAACACTCAAAAGATGCGTTTTCAAATACTTTCCGTGGCGTGGGCGTGGATCGCCGGATTGCTGGTCGCCGTCATCGGCTTTGCAACCTGGAGCTACTGGCTACCGGCAGCCACAACGTGGGTTGATCATACGATTGCGGTGTTCCGCGGCAGCGACCTCGACACCCAAACATCTCATCGCGACGGTGATTCGTATGCCGGGCATGATCATAGCGTTCATGCCCCCCACCATCTGGAATCCTCACTAAAACTATCGGATCAGGCGCTACGAAACCTCGGCCTGTCGGCTGAAACCATTCAGCCCATTCACTTACAAACCTTCCGTCGCTCGCTCACCGTGCCGGCAGTCGTTGTCGAGCGACCGGGACGGACGCGTGTGCAGGTGGCGACACCGATGACCGGCGTGATTGTCCATGTGCATGCGGTCCAGGGAGAAGCTGTCGAACCAGGCTCGCTGCTGTTTCAGATTCGGTTGACTCACGAAGACCTTGTGAATGTGCAAATCGAATTCATCAAGACGCTCGGTGAACTGGATGTCGAGCAGCGAGAAATCGCTCGGTTACAAGGCATCACCCAAAGCGGTGCCGTTGCCGGAAAACTTCTGCTGGACCGAGAGTACGCGCGCGACAAATTAACCGCCTTACTCGATGTTCAGCGAGAATCCTTGAAACTACACGGGTTGTCAGAGAACCAAGTAGAACAAATTGCCGCCGAACGACGCTTACTGCGCGAGCTACAGATTTTCGCCCCGTCGATCGATCGGCATGGTGAAGAGGAGTTGCAACTGACCGGCCGATTCATCAGCCAGTCAAGCGATCACGAGCCGAGTTCGCAGGCTCAGGAAATCCATACTGGCCCGCTGATCCTGCAGCAACTGGATGTTCATAAAGGCCAATCCGTCACCGCCGGCGAAACGCTCTGCATCCTCGCCGACTATGAAGAATTATTCATTGAAGGGATGGCATTCGAACAAGATCTGCATCAACTGCGGGCCGCGTCCGATCAGCAATGGACGGTCGATGCCATCTTTCAACAGCCGGATGCGGGAGCGTTAGTCGTACAAGGCTTGAAGATTGCTTACCTGGCCAACACCGTGGATGCGACCTCAAGGACGTTGCACTTCTACGTTGGATTGCCAAATGAAGTCGTTAACGATCGTCGTGATCTCGGCAATCGGTACGTTGAATGGAAATACCTACCCGGTCAGCGGTTGCAACTTCGCGTGCCCATTGAGCAATGGACCGACCAGATCGTGCTGCCGGTCGATGCCGTTGCCAGAGAAGGCGCAGAATCCTTTGTTTTTCAACAAAATGGCGACCACTTCGATCGCGTTCCGGTCCACGTGAAGTACCGCGACCAGTTTTGGGCCGTGATCGAAAACGATGGCGCTTTGTTTCCCGGTGATGTCGTGGCGTTGCGCGGCGCTCACCAAATGCAAATGGCACTTAAAAACCAAGCTGGCGGCGGCGTTGACCCGCATGCGGGTCACAATCACTAAGGAGCCGCCTGATGCTAAATGCAATGATTCGCTTTGCGCTGAAGCAGCGCCTGCTGGTGATCGCGATTGCGTTATTCCTGGTGGGATACGGAACCTGGCAGGCGCTGCACGCCCCGATCGATGTCTTTCCCGACCTGAACCGGCCGCGCGTGGTCATCATGACCGAAGCGCCAGGACTGGCGCCGGAAGAAGTCGAGACGCTGATTACATTTCCGATTGAGACCGCGATGAATGGAGCACATGGCGTGCAGGCCGTGCGCAGTTCTTCAGGGGTCGGTATTTCGATGGTTTATGTGGAGTTCGACTGGGACACCGATATTTATAATGACCGGCAGATCGTCAATGAACGACTGCAACTGCTGCAGGAACGGCTGCCCGCCGGGGTGCGGCCCACGCTGGCCCCCATCTCATCGATCATGGGCCAGATTCTGATGCTGGGGATGTGGAGCCAGGACCAGCTCACGGACCCGCTGGAACTCCGCACGCTCGGTGACTGGGTCGTGCGTCAGCGACTGCTGACGATCCCTGGCGTCTCGCAAGTCTTCACGATGGGCGGCGAACGTAAGCAGTTTCAGGTATTGGTCGATCCCGAGGCGATGCTGAGTTATGGTGTCACCCTTCGCGAAGTGAAACAAGCGGTTCAGAATAGCAATCAAAACGCAACCGGTGGCTATCTCGACGAGCAGGGCCCCAATGAATTGTTGGTGCGTGCGCTGGGACGTGTGCAGTCGATCGAGGACCTGCAAAAGGTCGTCGTCACGATGCGCGAGGGGCGTCCTGTTGCGCTGGCTCAGATTGCTCGTGTTGTTGAGGGACCGCAAGTCAAACGGGGCGACAGCGCGGCCTTTGTCCGCAATCAGGATGGCGGTTTCTCGGGCGGTCCGGCGGTCGTCTTGACCATCAATAAGCAACCGGGAGCTGACACACGACGCGTCACTGACGACGTCATGGCGGCGATCGACGACCTCCGCCCTTCCTTACCGGCTGATCTCCGCATTGAACCGCTTTATACCCAAAAGTCATTCATCGACCGAGCCGTTAGCAATGTCTTCGAGGCCTTACGAGATGGTGGATTGCTCGTAGTTGTCGTGCTCTTCTTGTTCTTAATGAATCTTCGTACGACATTGATTACGTTGACAGCCATTCCATTATCATTGCTGATGACGGCGATCGTCTTTTCTTTTTTTGGGTTGTCGATCAACACGATGACCCTCGGCGGTCTGGCAGTTGCCATTGGCGAATTGGTCGACGACGCGATTGTCGACGTAGAAAACATCTTTCGGCGTTTGAAGGAGAACCGCGCCGCCGCAACCCCCAAACCCGCTCTGCTGGTCGTGTTTCAGGCCAGCGTGGAAATTCGCAGTTCGATTGTCTTCGGCACCATGATCGTCATTCTCGTCTTCATTCCATTGTTTGCCTTATCAGGAATGGAAGGCCGGTTATTCGCGCCGCTCGGGGTGGCCTACATCGTTTCCATTGTGTCATCGTTGCTGGTCTCGCTGACGGTGACACCGGTGCTATCGTACTGGTTGCTGAGTGGTCAAACTTTGGCGAATCATGAGCGAGACGGCATTGTGCTGCGCGGCGTTAAATGGATCGGTGATAAGGTCATCCGCTTCAGCTTGCGGTTTCCCCGGTCCAATTTGGCGGTGACGGCGCTCTTGGTTGCCATCGCAGGGCTGTTTGTGCTGCGGCTAGAACGTGACTTCCTGCCGCCCTTCAATGAAGGGGCCGTGCAACTCAATGTGATGCTGCCACCAGGTACATCACTGGATACATCCAATGGGATCGCCCAACGAGTTGAGCAGCGTCTGCAGCAAATCGACGATATCGAGCATTTCGTGCGACGTACCGGACGCGCGGAACTGGACGAACACGCCGAGGGGGTGAACCTGAGTGAGTTCATTCTGGAGCTGAATCCCGAATCGCCGCGCACGCGTGAGCAGCAACTAGAAGAAATTCGCGAAGCCATGGCGGAGATACCAGGCATTGTCACGGCCGTTGAACAGCCGATCGCTCATCTGATTTCACACATGCTCTCAGGCGTCAAGGCTCAAATCGGTATTAAGATCTACGGCGATGACTTAGACCTGCTGCTGCGGAAAGCAAACGAATTGAAGGCCGCGATCGAGCCCGTGGCGGGCGTCACGGATTTGCTCGTTGAACCGCAGGTAACGATCCCACAGCTTCGCATTGAACTTGACCGCGATCAGTTGCTGACCTATGGGCTGACGCCTGTTGACGTCAACGAATTCATCGAAACGGCCATGAACGGCCAGGTTGTATCGGAGGTGCTCATCGACCAGCGGACTTTCGACTTAATGATCCGTCTGGACGAACCCTACCGTGAAGATCTGCAGGCTTTGCGGCGATTAACGATTGATCTTGCCGACGGTGGAAAACTTCCCTTGGAAGCGGTCGCCAGGATTGATGAGTCGGGTGGACCGAACGTTGTCAACCGCGAAAACGTTCGCCGCCGCATCGTCTTGCAGTGCAATGTTTCGGAACGGGGCGTGGTGGATGTGGTGCAGGACATTCAGCGGCGGGTTGAACCGATCGTCCAGTCGCTGCCGCCTGGATACTTTGTCCAGTACAGCGGTCAGTTTGAAAATCAGCAGTCCGCAACACGTGTCATCGCCGCATTATTTGTTGTCGCGATGATCGGCGTGTTTCTCGTGCTGTTCACCATGTTCCGCTCCGTTAATCTGTCGCTACAAGTCATGATGGCCTTGCCGATGGCCTTTATCGGTTCGGTCGTTGCTCTCGTCATCACGGGGCAAACACTGACGGTGGCCGCGATGGTCGGATTCATCTCGTTGGCCGGGATCGCTTCGCGCAACGGTATTTTACTGCTCAATCATTACTTGCATCTGGTCAAGTATGAAGGCGAAAGCTGGACGCAGGAGATGATCGTTCGAGCGGGGCTTGAGCGGCTGGCGCCGGTATTGATGACGGCACTCACCTCCGGCATTGCTCTGGTGCCTCTGGTAATCGCTGCCGGAGAACCGGGCAAAGAAATCCTTTATCCGGTAGCAACGGTCATCCTTGGCGGACTGATCAGTTCCACCTTGCTCGACTTCTTCGTGCACCCGGCGTTGTTTTGGCTCCTCGGTCTGAAGGAGGCTGAACGGGTGGTTCATGAATCCAGCACGGAGATTGCCTTAGTGGAAAAAGCCCACGAAGATGATTTGCCAAACCGAACCCAAACCGCTTGCCTCAGTTTACCATCCCCTTCTTGATGAAACCTTCTGGAAATCGATATGAAACGACGTTTGAATAGGATCGTACTTTCACTTGCAGTGGTCGTGTTGCCCTTCACTGGCTGCACCAACCAAACGCCTTCCAGTACTCAGTCATCCGGCTCGTCGACGGCTTTGGAAGAGCATAACGCCCATGACCATCCCGCCGTGGGCCCTCATCACGGTGACTTGGTCGAACTGGGCAGCGAATACCACGCCGAAATCTTGCATGATGACGAGGGCACGGTCACCCTTTACGTCCTCGATTTGGGAGCAACCCAACAGGTTCCCATCGATGCGTCCGATGTCACCATCAATGCCAGGCACGCTGGTAAGCCAGTGCAATTCAAACTGGCTGCTTCACCCGAAGCCGACGATCCGGCAGGGAAATCGTCGCGCTTCATCACCACTGATGAAGCGCTGGTGCACTGCCTTGATGACGAGGCCGCCGAGCCACGACTTGTAATTTCGATCAATGGCAAGTCGTACCGCGGCATCATTGCTCATGGCCACGATCACTCAGGACACAACCACTAAGTGGCCAGGTGATCGCTTGCCCAAACCGATCAAGAGTTGCCAGACATAACCTCAGCGTGGTTACGGCGGCTTGCATCACGATCAAGGCCGGCCTAGGCCGAACACTTGTTGAATCAGTTGAAACGCTCGCTCAGCTCGTTTTGACTTGAATGCGTCGCGGCTTAGCTCCGTCGGCTTTGGGCAGACGGAGCGTGAGCACACCATCACGCATTTCGGCTGAAATCGCTTCGCTGTCAATCAATTCCCCAATGGCAAAGCTGCGGTGGAAGTCGCCGACGCTGTATTCAGAGTACAGATAGTTGGCCCCTTCGCAGCGGCGACAGACCTTACCATGGATTGTCAATTGTCGGTTCTCGAACTGGATGTCCAAGCTTTCTGGGTCGACTCCGGGCAAGTCTCCATAGAGCACAAGCTGATCTTCGTCTTCCCAGATATCAAACAGGGGCGTGAACGTCGCTTGATACATCTGCTCGCTGACGTTACTCACCTGATTTTCATCGCCCTGCGTTTGTTGCGCTAGGGTTGTGGTCATTGTAGTACTCATGATTCACCTCCTAAAAGACATTTAGAACCATTGACTACCGCAGTCACGGCCGAGGCCGCCGGATCAGTTCGCTTTGACTTCGATACGGCGCGGCTTGACGGCTTCGCTCTTGGGCAGGGTGATGTTCAGCACGCCGTGCTTGAACTCGGCTTCCACCTTGTTGCCGTCGATGCCGCCAGGCAGCTCAATCATCCGGCTGAACTTGCCGTAACCGCGTTCCTGGCGGTGCCAGGTTCCGCTGGCGTGCTCAGGCGGCTGGCGCTGGCCCTTGATCGTCAACTGATTGCCGGTGACGTAGATCTCAAGGTCATCCAAGCTGAAGCCCGGTAATTCGGCTTCGGCGTACACATGGTCATCGTCTTCCCACACGTTCAGCGCCGGGTAACTTCCGCCGCCAAACAGGCGTCCCATGCCATTGCTGCCATGACCGAACAGACGGTCCATTTCGCGGCTGAGTCGATGCATTTCAGCCCACGGTTCCCAACGAGTTGCCAACATGTTTCTACCCTCCTTTCATAACAGCTACAGAGTCACAAAAGGTGGAGACGCAGCGGTACACGGTTATTGTTTCACTTGGAGCGACAACCCCTGAGTCCGGCATGCGCCTCCGACATCTAATGGCGGACTGGCTAGCCACATTCAGCGTGTTTGGCAGTCCCAGTCCTCACATCAGAGAGATATTGCAATGAGCATGCCAATCCTTTAGCAGCTTGCTTGCACTCATGTTACGTTAAAGACCAGCAAGTTTGGTCGGCATCAATGCCAAAATGGCAGGCTCTTGAGATACAAACTCGAGCTGGCATCAAACGCTTCTCTCCTGCTGCTGAGCGGCGGCAAACGCCTGAGCAACAGCATGAGGCCGGCTGTTTTTAAGCGGTCGGCAGCGGCTGCCATTACTTCTGATGGCGCAGCGAACCTTCGGCTTGTTCCTCGGTCCCCTCAGCCTGCCCTGGCGTGGTCCCCGGCTCCTGCTCCAGCGGATTCTGCTGACGCTTGCCAGTGTTGCTTGCTTGCTGCTGCTGAATCTCACCCAGCGCAGCGTCGATATCTTCTTCGGTCCCTTCCGCTTGTCCGGGTGTGCGATTGGTTTGACTCATCGGTCCCTGCCCTCATACCAAAGCCTGTGTGCAGAGCCAACGCTCTTGAGCGCCGCCCGTAGATTTCAACTTCGATTGCCGCATATTGCATGCCATCGGCAGGAGCAGCACCCGCCTGCGGCAGCCCCCCTGATAAGCTTTTCAGTGGCCAGCAGCGGCTTCATCGGCTAACCTGGACGGCGGTGCTGAGCGCATCGGCGGGAATTCCCTTGCTCACATGCCCTGCCCGATGCCTGCAGCCGTCCCGCCGAGACCGTCCCCGCGTGCCGTTGCCCGCCGAGCAGCCTTCCCACCTGAACCACGGCAGAGGTCCAACCCCGTGTCGCTTGATGTTTTGCCACATTTTCCGCACCTGCAGCTCCTTGCCCGCCGGTGGCCTCATGCCGCATCGCTGGCCGCCGTCATCCTCTTCGCCTGCAGCCTGACGGCTCAAGCCGCTGCTGGCGCCGAACCGGACAAGGCCGAGCAAGAAGCGTTTTTTGAATCGAAAGTCCGGCCGCTGTTGGCCGAGCACTGCGTGGCGTGCCATGGAGCTGATGAGCAAGCCGGTGAACTGCGGCTGGATCGCCGCGCAGCGGTGCAGCGCGGTGGCGGCAGCGGCCCGGTGATCGTGCCGGGCAAGCCGGAGGCAAGCTCGCTGATCCGGGCCATCGGCTACTCCGATAACGCGTTGCAAATGCCGCCGGAGGGCAAATTGCCGGCCGAGGCGATCGCGGTACTGACCGCTTGGGTTAGCACAGGTGCCTACTGGCCGGAAGAAGCCGACCAGGACGATGCCCCCCAATCGCCAGCCGAGCAAATCGACGAGTTCCGCAATTCGCACTGGGCGTTTCAACCGATCGTGGCGGCGGAGCCGCCGCAGGTGGCTCAGACGCAGTGGCCGCAGCAGCCGCTGGACCAATTCATCCTCGCCCGGCTCGAAGCCGCTGGCCTCACTCCGAACCCGCCAGCCGACCGCCGTGCGCTGATCCACCGCGCCTATTTCGCGCTGATCGGGCTGCCGCCGAGCTACGAAGAGGTCGAAGCCTTTGTCGCCGATCCGTCTCCTGACGCGTTTGCACAGGTAGTCGACCGCCTGCTGGAAAACCGCCACTACGGCGAGCGCTGGGCGAGACACTGGCTCGACATCGCCCGCTATGCCGACACCACCGGATATATGGGTGGCAGCCGCGAGACCCGCTATCCCTACGCCTACACCTATCGCGATTACGTCATCGCGGCGTTCAACGATGACAAGCCGTTTGACCGATTCATCCTCGAACAACTCGCCGCCGACCAACTCAAACTCGAAGGCGACGAGCAGTCAGCACTGGCGGCGATGGGCTTTCTGACCGTTGGCCGGCGGTTCATGAATCGCCAGCACGATATCATCGACGATCGCATCGACGTGGTCACCCGCGGCTTTCTTGGGATGAGCGTCGCCTGCGCCCGCTGCCACGACCACAAGTTCGACCCGATCCCGACCGCCGACTACTACTCGCTGCATGGCGTGTTTGCCAGTTCGGAAGAGCCTGCCGAGTTGCCACTGCTCGGTCAGCCTCAACCGTCACCGCAGTACGAGGCGTTTCTGCAGGAGCAGGCCAAGAAGCAGCAAGAGGCCGATCGGTGGCTCGACGAGACGCGTGTCAAAACCGAAGACGAATTGCGATCGCGCGTGGCCGATTACCTCGTCTACCTGGCTCGCACCCTGCCCCAGTACAAAGCGGGCGAGATGAAACAGCAGGGCGAGCGCGGACCGCTGCGGCCCCAGGCCGTCCGCCGCTGGCAGCAGTACCTCAGCCAACCCACCGCCCCCGCAAACCCGTTGTGGCAACTCTGGCAGCGGCTGGCCGCCCTGTCGCCGGAAGAGTTCCCGCAGCGCGCCAGCGAGCTGTTGAACAACGCTGATGACCCGCTCCTTCAGTCGCTGCACCCTCGACTGCTGGCGGCGCTGCGGTCCGAACCGCCGCAAACCATGGCCGATGTGGCCCAGCGGATCGGTAGCGAATTGGAAACGGTGGACGACCTGTGGCGCAAGGGTCGCGAAGCCGATGTTGCGCTGTCGCGGTTGCCCGAGGAGGACGATGAGGCGCTGCGCCAAGTGCTGTTTGCCGCCGACTCGCCGACGACGCTCGACACGGCGCAAATGATCGCGCACCTCGATCAGGGCGAACGCAACAAACACAACACCATGCTCGGGCAGGTCAAAGCGGTCGAAGTCTCGCATCCCGGTGCCCCGCCGCGCGGCATGGTGCTGCTCGACAAGCCGAAGCCGCAGGAGCCGGTGATTTTCCGCCGAGGACAACCGGGCAATCGCGGTGATCGCGTCCCGCGGCGGTTCCTGCAAGTCCTGGCGCATGTCGATGGGGGCCAGCCGTTCAGCCAGGGTAGCGGCCGGTTGGAACTGGCCCAAGCGATCGCTAGCCCCGACAATCCGCTGACGGCGCGGGTGATCGTCAATCGCATCTGGCAGCATCAATTCGGTGCGGGGCTGGTGCGCACGAGCAGCGATTTTGGGATCCGCGGGGAAACGCCCAGCCATCCCGAGTTGCTCGATCATCTGGCCGCCGAGTTCATCGCCGACGGCTGGTCGATCAAACGGCTGCAGCGGCGGATCATGCTCTCGGCAACCTGGCAACAGGCCAGCACCGTCCGTCCCGAAGCACACCAAGTCGATCCGGAAAACCGGTTGCTGTGGCACATGCCGCGGCGGCGGATGGAGTTTGAGCCGCTGCGTGACCGCTTGCTCGCTGCGGCGAAGCAACTCGATTACCAGATCGGCGGCCGCTCGGTGATGATCCACCAAGACGCCCCGCGGCGTGGGCTCTACGCCTACATCGACCGCGAGGACGTGCCGGGGCTGCTGGCCAGTTTTGACCTCCCCAGCCCTGACGCCAGCCAGGCGATGCGAGCCCAGACAACGGTCCCGCAACAGGCGCTGTACTTGATGAACGCTCCGTTCGTTATCGACCGAGCGCGTGCCTTGGCCGAACAAACCGCTGCGGAAGAATCGGCGGCAGCGCGGGTCAGCACGCTCTACCGCCGCACGCTCGCTCGCGACCCGGATGCCGACGAACTGAAACTGGCATTGATGTTCCTGACTCCCGCCCCGGCAGCGAGCGCTGCGGACGAGGAAGCGCCGCCGCTGCCGCCGTGGCGATTTGGCTACGGGCACTTCGACAGCTCCAGCGGCGCCGTCCAATTCACGCCGCTGCCATACTTCAATGGCCAAGCTTGGCAAGGCTCGAGCACCTTCCCCGATCCACAGCTCAGCTACCTGCGGTTGACTGCCGACGGTGGCCACCCCGGCTCCGATGACCAGCACAGCGTCATCCGCCGCTGGGTTTCGCCGCTGGCCGGTGTGGTCGAGATCCAAGGCCGGCTCAAACACCCGCAGAAACAGGGTGATGGCATTCGCGGGCAGATCGTCTCCAGCCGTCACGGGGTGCAAGGCGAATGGACCGCCCACGGCAATGAAGTCGAAACGGCGGTCACGCGGGTCGAAGTGCAGCCGGGCGACACGCTCGACTTCGTGGTCGCCTGCGGAAAAACACCCAGTTTTGACGGTTTTCAGTGGGCCCCGGTCGTGCGGCTCGTCGAGTCGGAAACGGCGGACTGGGAGAGCGGATTCCGCTGGGAGAGCGCCTCGAGTTTCGTCACCGCGTCACGAAGTTTGATCCCGCCGGAGCCGCTCGATCCGTGGGTTCAACTGGCGCAGGTGCTGTTGTTGTGCAATGAGTTCGCCTTTGTCGATTGAGCGTGAGAGAGAATCATGACAGGTTTTGATCCACAGCATTTGTTGGGTGCTGCCGGCCGCTTGCCGTCGACTCGGCGGGAATTTTTGCAGCGGAGCGGCATCGGGCTGGGCAGTTTGGCCTTGGCCGGGGTGCTCGCCGACGACCGGCTGCTGGCTGACTCGCATCCCAACCCGATGCATCCCAAACAGCCGCACTTTGCCCCGCGGGCCAAGGCGGTGATCCATCTGTTCATGAACGGTGGACCATCGCAAGTCGACACGTTCGACCCCAAACCGGCGCTGGACAAGTACCACGGCAAGCCGCTGCCGATGCAGTTGCGAACCGAGCGGGAGACCGGCGCGGCCTATCGCTCGCCGTTTAAGTTTCGCAAGTATGGCGAGAGCGGCATCGAAGTCAGCGAGCTGTTTTCGCATGTCGGCGAGATGATCGACGACGTCTGCGTGATCCGCTCGATGCACGCCAACGTGCCCAATCACGAGCCATCATTGATGCTGATGAATTGCGGCGATGCCCAGTTCGTGCGTCCCGCCGTCGGTTCCTGGATCACCTATGGACTGGGTAGCGAAAATCAAAACCTTCCCGGCTTCATCGCCATGTGCCCTGGCGGTTACCCAATTAAAGGTGCTGAAAACTGGCAAGCAGGATTTCTGCCCGGTGCTTATCAGGGCACTTATATTGATACGAAACATGAAGACATCGAGCGGCTGATCGCACATATCCGCAACGGCGCCGGTATGGGCCGCCGCGAACAGCGCCGCCAACTCGATCTGCTCCAGGCCTTCAACGAACGCCACCAACAAGCGCGGCAGCAGGATGCGGAACTCGAAGCCCGCGTGCAAAGCTTTGAACTCGCCTATCGCATGCAGATGGAAGCCAGCGATGCCTTCGACATCAGCCAAGAATCGCAAGCGACCCGCGAGATGTATGGCGATTCGGTGCAGGCAAAACAGATCCTGATCGCGCGGCGATTGGTCGAACGCGGCGTGCGCTACATCCAACTCTGGCACGGCAGCGGCCAGCCATGGGACAGCCACGACCGGATCGAAGCCGAGCACCGCCGCTTGGCCGGCCAGTGCTCACAGGCGATCGGGGCACTGCTGCGCGATCTGAAGCAACGCGGGCTATTGGATGAAACACTCGTGGTTTGGGGCGGCGAGTTCGGCCGCACGCCCACGGTGGAACTTCCGAAGCCGGGCGCCAACGCCGGCACGACCAGCGGCCGCGATCATAACCATTATGGATTCACGATGTGGCTGGCCGGCGGCGGTGTTAAAGGCGGACATATCCATGGCGCTACTGACGAGTTTGGTTTTCAGGCGGTCGAGAATCGCGTCCACGTTCATGACCTGCATGCAACGATTCTGCACCTGTTAGGATTCGACCACACGCGGTTGACCTATCGCTACACCGGCCGCGACTTCCGCCTGACCGACGTTCACGGACGCGTGGTGCATGATGTGATCTCATAATACGATCACACTCTAAATTCTCAGGCGGCGCAGAAGATGAGCTTCGACAAAATTCAATCAGCCGGCACGCGTTAGCGTCCGGTTCTCACGAATTTTAAAAATCTCACAGCCGGCCGGGATCATCGGTGTGCTCGGCCTCAGCCGATTCAGCCTGTGCTAACGCTTCCAAATCAAGATCAACCGGGTCATGAAACCCGGCCGGGTCGTGATAACGCGCCAGATACCAGCCATTCCCCAACCGCTGGCTGCGGGCCAATCGATGACGATCTCCTAGCCCACCGACAAAGGATCGCGGCTGGCTCGACTGAGGATGCCACTCTGCCCAGTCGCCCCCATCCGGGCCGGAGAGCTGAAACTTAATGTCCCCTTGATCACCGCGCTGCACGGCAGCGACACACAACTCTCCACTGCCGATGCAGGGTGCCTTGAGCAAAATCAAAACGGTGGGTGTCCCGAAAGGATACGCCATGAACGGCCCCAAGTGCGGTAATTCGCCATCGGCACTGGGAAACGTTGATCGCAGCGGCTGAGCCAACGTTTCCAGTTCAGCGATCTTTCCGGCAACGCGAACTCGTTTGCCCTGCCAGGCAATCGCGTCATAGTTCACGGCAAAGCCGCACCACAGCGCCACGACCGCGGTCAGCGCAAGCAGGCCACGCAGTGATTTCAGCGAACTCCGCTCCGCCGATCGGCCGAACATGCCGATCAAAATCGCCGCGAAACTAAACGCGGCGACGCTCAGCAGCACCGTGGCCAGCATCAATCGAAGCTGACCAAACCGCGCCACCCAATCTGAGTAGTTGATGCCAATCACAGGTACGTGGAACAGGCGATCGAGCAGCGAAACCAACGCCGGATCGGCGGCGGTCCACAGCACCAACACGACCAGCGCCGCCAGTTGTGAGCCCCAGAGCAGGCGAACGATGGGCAAAGTGTTCATCAGCGAAATCATCAGCAGAAATGCCACCTCAGGCAACATGGTCTAAAAGGCACTTGCTCAAAGCTACTTGCAATATGCCAGCGCCATCAGCGCAAAGCTGGTTGCCAGATTTTTATCGTTCTCGAACCATCGCCGGTTGTCGTTGCTCCAGGAGCCGTCAGGCTGCTGCCGCCGCGCGAGTTCCGCGACTAAGTCCGCCCGCCAGTCGTGCTCGACACCCTCAGCATCCTTGAGCTTGTCGATCCCCGCGGTATCGAGGGCAGACGCGAAGGTGTGGTAGTAGTAGTACAGCCCCGCGGACCCCATACCGGGATTGTTTTCAACTTCGTAATGATTCGTGATCCACTGCACCGCCGCTGTCACACGTGGGTCCTGTGCGGTCAGCCCGGCAAAGATCATGCTCTTCAAACCGGTGTAGGTCATCGAGCCATAACTGCGCAGGCCGCCGTTGGGTGTATAACGCTCCTCGGAGGTGCTGGGATCGATCTCGGTGACCGGAATCTCATAGTAAAAACCGCCGTCATCGACTTTGCTGGCGAACTGGGTATCGTTGTATTCGTTATTTAGGTTTTGACAGCGAGAAATGAACGCCAGGGCGCGCTGAATCGCCGGATCGTCCGGCCCGACCTCGGTCGCTTTGAGCGCTTCAATGAAATAGCCGGTGTTGGACAAGTCTGGACGACCTTCACCTCCATATCCGACGCCGCCATACCAAGGATCCGACGGATCGCGCGCTACCTGGCCGCGCTGGATGCCGGTGACGAAGTCTTTGGCGCGCTTGAGGATTTGATCGTATTTGCCGTTGCGATTCGCTTCGGCAAAGCAGACCATCGCCACGCACGTCTCATAGTTCTTCAGCCGCCCATTCCCATAGATCCCGCCGTCGGGCTTCACGAACCGCCCCAGCGAAGCGAGCCCTTGGGCCACCAGCGGATCGTCAACGCTGCGTCCATTGCGCATCGCCGCTGTGATCGCTAGCGCGGTCACCCCCGGACCGGCCTCTGCTGAGAAAGTACCGGTTTCCGACTGACCGGTCTTTGCTAAGAAAGCCAGTCCCTTGTCGACGATCTGCTGCCGCTGGGCTTCGACATCAGCAATTTTGGCAGTTTCTTGAGCTTGGACCGCTACGGTCGTCGCGGCCAGGAGCAGGGTGGTGACAAAAACCCGGCGGTCGCGGCGGAAATTCCATCGTCGGAACATGAGCTTCTTCCAGAAAACAACGTCTTAAAGGGAAAACTGTGGGGACGGTCAGTCTGGAAGGTATCTCAACGCAAGCGGTGCGCCAGAGCGACTCCGGGAAGCAATTGATCAAAAGGCACATGCATGCGGGCGGCACGTCCCTGATGTGGTTGACACGTCCCTAAACATTTGGGTGGCACGTCGCTAAGCATTTGGGTGGCACGTCCCTGAGGAACGAAGGGCGTGTCGGAGAACATGGCATCGCACCGATGGGCTGTCTCCGCCGCTCACGCCCATCGCTGGGGCTCTGAGCGTGCCACCCAAAACAAGCACGAGCGTGCCACTCAAAACAAGCACGAGCGTGCCACCCAAAGACATGCCATACCTGTTCCGCCAAAGGCCTCTCAACCTTGCAGCGCTCAGTAGACGTCGCGGCGGTAGCGGCCACTGGCCAGCATCTGTTCAACCTGTTCGTCGCCCAGCACCTCACGGATCACACCGTCGACGGCGGGCGCCATGCCGACGAGGCTGCCGCAAACGTAGATCGCCGCCCCGTCACAGACCCACTGGTGCAACACCTGAGCCGCCTCGCGCAGCTTGTCTTGCACGTAGACCCGCGCGCTCTGATCGCGCGAAAATGCTAGGTCCAATCGCTGGATCGCCCCTTGCGACTGCCAGTGCTGAATCTCGTCGCCGAAGAAGAAATCGCGGTTCTCGTTGCGTTCGCCAAACAGCAGCCAATTTCGCTCCGCGCCGGCTGCCACCCGGGCCTTGAGATGCCCGCGGAGGCCAGCGATTCCGGTTCCGTTGCCGATCAGGATCATCCGCCGCGACATCTCCGGCAGATGGAAGTTCGGATTGGTGCGGATCCGCAATTCGACTTCCCCGTGCAGCGGCAGATGATCGCAGAGCCAACTGCTGCAAATTCCCGGCGTTCCATCGGGCCGCACGACACGTCGTAGCAGCAACTGCAGATTCCCGTCGCCGGGCACCGAAGCGATCGAATAGTCGCGGTGGGGCAATGGACGGAGCGTATCAGCAAGCGTCTGCGCGCTCAGCCCCGCAACTGACTGTGGCGGCGGCAGGTGGGCACGTGCCAGCGCATCGCCAAGCCGTTCCGACCTGCCCTCGAACACGACGGGCGCATCAGCGTCCAGTTCGAGCGATTGCAAGAACGCGGTGACCAATTTCGCCGGATTGCGTGGAGCGACTTCGGCGATATCGCCCGCATTCCAAGTCGGTGTTGCTCCTGGAGGCGGCAACAATGTCAGATGAAACACACTGCCGCCGCAACTGCCCGGATTGAGTTCGCGTCGCGCCGTCACTTGCCAGGCTTCAAACCGCGACCTCGCCAGCGAAATCCGCGACGTGCCGCCGATCGCACCGAGCTGCTCCTGCCAACGCCGCAGCGCGTCTTCGTCGGCGTCATCGACCTCGATCATTTCAAACAACGGCTGCGCCTGATGCTGACGCAGCCACTGATCAATCCGCTGCCCAAACGCACAGAACTGTTCGTAGTCGCGATCGCCCAGTGCCAACACGACATACCGGAGCCGCTGCAGATCAGCAGGCTGCCCCATCACCTCTTGGACGAAGCGCAGCGCGTGATCGGGCGGGTCGCCTTCACCGGTGGTGCTGACGATGAACAGCATCCGCCCACCCCGGCTCAACCGCTGGCGATCAAGCGCGTCGATCGCTGCAACCAAGGCCGGTGTCCCCGCCTGACTTAAGGCCTCCGCGGTCCGCTGAGCGAGTTCCAGAGCGAAGCCGGTTTGGGTCGCATAAACGACCAGCACCGTGTCATTGTCGACGGCCGACAATGCCGAGGCGATGCCGGCGCTGGCCGCTGCCGCTTGGGATCGCCACCCGATCACGCCACAAAACACAACGTACAAAGCCAACACGGCGGCCGCCGACCACCAGCGTTCCGGGCGAGGTGGCGCTACCCACCAGTCGCCCACTTGAAAACGCAAAAGCCACAGCCCGAGCAGCGCGAGCAATACGATCGTGATCGCGTTGCCCAGGGTTGCTGCCGAACACCAGCGTGTGGAGCCGCCGCTCATGCCAACTTCCTCAGCATGCTGATTGCCAGTTCATGCATTAATTACCAGGGACAAAAACTACCTACTGAGGCAACACTTCGAGCGTAGCGACATACGACAGTCGTCGCTGCTGAGCTTGGGCGACGCTGGTTTTGGAATCCTGTGAAGTGGTTTCTAACCAGTACATCCCCGGTTCCGTAAACGCGATGCTGATCTCGCCTTTCGCGTTGCTGGTCACCTGCAGTTCTTCCTGGGCATCGCGATAGCGGGTACCGCCACGAACGATCTCGAACTCCAGCCCTTCGGCCGGCTTGCCATCGAGCAGCACGCGGAATTGTGCCGTTTCGCCCGCATACAAGTCATTCGGATGCGTGATCGGCACCAGTTCAATCCCTACGCCGGTCGGCTGCAGCGCGGTGTCGCTGGGCGCGCCGTTGGTGACAAACGTCTCGATCCGTCCCACGCTTTCAGAGACGCGCAGACCTTCGGCATTCGTCGGCACTTCGGTCGCAAACGCGGCTGCGGTCCCGCGCCAGCGTTTGGGTTGGCCATCTTCTTGCCAGTTCGCCATCAAGCCGCCATTGATCACCGCCAGGCGATAGGTCCCCTGCTGCTGCAATTGCAGATCAAAGACGCTGCGGTACTTGCCGGTCGCTCCGTTCTCAGCTTCCACCTGGCTGCCATCGGGCGCGGTGATCACCAAGTTAGTGAGTCGCAGCGGCACATGATTGAAATAGAACAAATCATTCGACACCGCGGCATCGACGGAGATCCAAGGATCCGTGCCCGCCAGCACCGTCTGGGAAGGGAGCAGCCAGGCCTTATGCGCCGAGGCCGTCAGCGGCAATGTGGCAACCAAGGCCAGTGCAAGCATCAACGAACGTTTCATCGTGGTTTACCTAAAATCAAGGAGGGAACAGAGCGGAGAAGGGCGCTTAGATTCTATGTAGGAGAGGACATAGCCTCTGGGAAAATTCAATCAGCCGGAATGCAACTTCAACATCTTGAAGGTTGGACAATTAAAAGACATAACCGCCGATCAAGGTTGGATCGATAGGGTCACCGCGCCCAATTCGCTCTTGCCTTGAGCTTTGCCGGACTGCGGCGCGGTGGCGGGCCAGGTGAACGGGATCTTTAGTAGCTCGCGGCCGCCGACTTCGCGAGACGCTTCGATGACCAAGGTGTATTTGCCGGGTTTCAGATCGGCTAAGTGCGGCTGTTTTGAACTGAAACTCAGTTCATGTTTGCCGGCTGGGCGCGTCGCGCCGGTCACGCCGTCGATCGGCACTTCCAAGGTGCGGCCCGATTTGCGCCACCACTGCCGCAGGTCCGGCAGCCATTTCGTTCCCTCTCCTTCAGCAGTCCCTCGAAGCTGGTACCAGACCGCCAGATTCGATACCGCCTTTTGATCGGAGCCTTCAATCCACAAGGCCACATAAGGGCGGTGGTATTCAGCGACATTCAGTTGTGGGATTTCAACGACGATCTCCATCTGCTCCGCTCTGGCAGGCGCAACCAACAGGCCGCTCCAGGCAATGACAAAGCTAGACAGAGCAAACGTAAGCGGTTTCAACATGGTGGTAGGATTCTTCAGGAGGGGAAATCAGTGGATGAACAGTAACGCTAAGATCGCCGGAATGACGATCCCCAGCCCGACCAGCGGCCAAGTTAAACGCCGCTGGCGGGCGTGGATGTACAACAGGAACAGGCCCGTCAAACAAAACACCAACGTCGCGACGGCAAACAAGTCGATGAACCAACTCCATGCCGGACCGGCGTTACGACCTTTATGCAAATCATTGAAGTAAGAAATCCAGCCGCGGCGCGTGGTCTCAAACTCGACGGAGCCGCTGGCCCGGTCGATGCTCAGCCAAGCATCCGCTCCTGGCCGCGGCATCGACAGATAGACTTCGTCCTCGGACCACTCCGCTCGGCGGCCGCCGATGGAGATCGAAAGCTGGTCACTGAGCCACCGCGCCAACTCCGCCGGCAACGGTGCATCGCCTTCCTCCGTCACCGCGTCCAAACCACCTCGCAGCTCATCGGGCAGGTCGATCAGGCGGTTTTCTACGGCCGCTACCGACTCGATCTGCGCCGCGTGATTGAGCGTGATCCCGGTGACGGCGAACAGCAGCATCCCAACCAAACAAACCGCCGAACTGATCCAGTGCCACTGGTGCAGCGTGCGCAGCCAAAAGCCACGGCGTTGCCGCTGGCGTTCGAGCTGAGGTTCAGGTTGTGAGGATGCTGTGTTGGTCATGACTTCAAGGGTGCGGCCAAGTCCGGCAGCGGGTGAGTGAGCAGCCGGATCAGTCGTCCGCCGCGGTTTTGATTTCGCCACCCGAACGCGTCCAGGTGGCATGCCAGACGTGCCGATCGATGCTGTCGCTCACGCTCCGCACGCTGCCGTCGGCCAAGCTGACGCCTACGGTGCCTGGGTGATAGCTGCGCGAACCGGTGATCTTCGAAGACGCAAACACCATGTCCGGCACGGGACTGTTGGGCGTCAGACGACCGTTCATGACCGGTCCATTGGGAACGCTGCCGCGGAGCCAATATTGGTTTCGCGCGCCGTCCCAACCGGTGATTGACCCGGCGACCGCGTCGAGCCCGCCGCTGTCGGCCGTTTCGGCAAGAGCTTGCGACACCGAAGCAACTTGGCCACGGTAACGCCGCGGATCCTGCAGCGGTGTCGGTGACGCTGGCGCGGCTCCGACCCCGATCGTCGTCTCCGCGACCAACAGCGTGTGGCTGGTACCGTCAGTGATATCCGCTAGTCGCGTCTTGGCTCCGACCCAGCAAAGCCCGTCTGAGGCGACACCGTTGCCGGGGTGAAAGACTCCGTCGAGCCCGCTGCCTTGGTTGATCGCATAGCTGGTGCCAGCGATCGGGATAATGGCGCCGGAGGGCATCGTCAAATCGTGTAGTCCCGCCCCCACGTCGCTCGGGCATTCAAAGAACGGTACACGTGTCGCCGCAGCGGCACGCAGTTCGACCGGCAGATCGTCCATGCCGGGATGCCCCATATACACGTCGAAGTCGATCAGACCGTGCAGATTGGCCTGCTCGGCGAACGGCAGCAACTTGGCAAACGGAGAGTAATCGTTGGGGTAACGGCTACCGGAATAGCCGTTGTTGGGCAGGTGCTCGGAATACGTCGATGCGTAGTTATGAAAAGCGAGCCCCAACTGCCGCAGATGGTTTTTGCACTGCATGCGGCGTGCTGCTTCGCGCGCCGCCTGAACCGCGGGCAACAGCAACCCGACCATCACGCCGATGATCGCGATCACGACCAGTAGTTCCACCAACGTGAACCCCCGCGACGTTGCGGTCGTCCGATTGTGCGGCGATTTTAAAAACGGACCCCGAGCCAACATGCTTCTCCTGTTACAAGAGGCGATTGCTGGCTGGCGGTTGACGGCGCTTGCAACAGAAAACGCGTCGGAGGCTGGCTGCTTATTGAGATTGATTATCATTATGGTCCTCGTCGAATGCTCCGCAACCCCTGCGGAGTAAATTTCCTGAACCGCCGGCTGCGACGCCGGCAGGTGAAGATGAAGAAAAAAGGGCGACGGGCGACGGGCGACGGAGGACGGGGACGGGGACGGGGACGGGGACGGGGACGGGGACGG
>Ga0182745_1000224_pt1 | contig 71180 bp, 69 predicted proteins | sample eDN3rd30CKraftBY_FD_128523 | JGI IMG/M metagenome (GOLD analysis project Ga0182745, IMG submission 128523) | Enriched backyard soil microbial communities from Emeryville, California, USA - eDNA 3rd pass 30_C Kraft BY (version 2) (version 2) | ecosystem: Environmental > Terrestrial > Soil >... | reverse complement strand
TGGTAAGGTCTTCGAAGTGGACCCCAACAACAACCTGCTGCAGGAGGTTCTGTCGCAGCAGGAAGACCTGCCGTACTTCTGCTGGCATCCGGCCATGGGCTCGGTGGGCTCCTGCCGCCAGTGCGCCGTCATCGAATACGCCAATGACGAGGATACCCGCGGCCGCCAGGTGATGGCCTGCATGACCTCGCCGCGCGAAGGCGCCCGCTACTCGATCGCCGCGGCTGCCACGTTCCGCGCCCAGGCCATCGAAAGCATCATGACCAAGCATCCGCACGACTGTCCGGTGTGCGAGGAGGGCGGCGAATGCCACCTGCAGGACATGACGGTGATGAGCGGCCACACCTACCGCCGCTACGACGGCCGCAAGGTCACCCACACCAACCAGTATCTGGGGCCCTTCATCGGCCACGAAATGAACCGCTGTCTGACCTGCTACCGCTGCGTGCGCTTTTACAAGGATTACGCCGGCGGCACCGACTTCAGCGTGCAGGCCTCGCACAACCACACCTACTTCGGCCGTTTCCAGGAAGGCACGCTGGAAAACGAATTCAGCGGCAACCTGGCCGAGGTCTGCCCCACCGGCGTGTTCACCGACAAGGTGTTCAGCAAGCACTACAGCCGCAAATGGGACCTGCAAACCTCGCCGAGCGTCTGTGCCTCCTGCGGCGTGGGCTGCAACATCAACCCCGGCGAACGCTACGGCACGCTGCGCCGCGTGGTGAACCGCTTCAATGACGAAGTGAACGGCTATTTCATCTGCGACAAGGGCCGTTTCGGCACCGGCTACGTCAACAGCGACGAGCGCATCCGCGTGGCCATGACCCGTACGACGGCTGGAGAGCGGCCGGTGCAGGCCGACGCGGCCGCGGCCCGCGCCCAGTTGCTTGCGCTTGGCGGCAAGGCCATCGGTATCGGTTCGCCGCGCGCCTCGCTCGAATCCAACTTCGCGCTGCGCGAACTGGTGGGCGCCGACAACTTCTACGCCGGCGTCTCCGACCGCGAATTCGGCCTGCTCAATCAGGTGCTGGACATCTACCGTACCCGCCCGGTGCGCATCGCCAACATCAAGGACATCGAAGCGTCCGACGCCGTGCTGATCCTGGGCGAGGACGTGACCAACACCGCCGCACGCCTGGCCCTGGCGCTGCGCCAGTCGGTCAAGAACCTCGGCAAGGACATGGCCGCGCAGCTCAAGCTGCCCGCCTGGCACGACGCCGCCATCCGCACGCTGACGATGGACCGCAAGAGCCCGCTGTACATCATCAGCGGTCACGCCACGCGCCTGGACGATATCGCCAAGACCGTGTACATCGCCAACGCTGCCGATGCCGCGCGCATCGGTTTCGCCGTGGCGCACGCCATCGACGCCAGCGCTCCCGCCGTCTCTGGCCTGAGCGACGAGCAGCAGGCACTGGTACAGAATATCGCGGCGGATCTGAAGGCCGCCAAGCAGCCGTTGATCGTCAGCGGCACCAGCAGCCTGGAACCGGCGTTGCTCGAGGCGGCCGCCAACGTGGCCACCGCGCTCAGCGATGGCGACAAGCGCGCCAACCTGGCGCTCGCGGTGCCGGAAGCCAACAGCCTCGGCCTGATGCTGCTGATGCAGAACAGCGGCAACACACTCGGCAAGGCCATGCAGAGCACCGGCAAGGCCGCCATCGTGCTGGAAAACGATCTGTACCGCCGCGCGCCGAGCGCCGCGGTTGATACCTTCCTCGAGGGTCTCGACCAACTGGCCGTGCTCGACAGCCTGCAGACGCCCACCGGCATACGCGCCAATCTGGTGCTGCCGGCGGCCACGTTCGCCGAAAGCGCCGGCACCTTCGTCAATTACGAAGGCCGCGCCCAGTACTTCTATGCCGTGTTCAAGCCGCAGGCGCCGATTCTGGCCAGCTGCAAGTGGATACTCGAAGGCAAGCGCACCCAGGACATCACCGCCGCCGTCGGCGCGCTGCTGCCGGGCGGCGAAGTGCTCACCCGTCTGATGCCGCCGGGCGAATTCACGTTCGAAGGCATGCGCGCGCCGCGCCAGCCGCACCGCTACAGTGGCCGCACCGCCATGCGCGCCAACATCAACGTGCACGAACCGAAACAGGAGCAGGACGAGGACGGCATCATGTCCTACTCGATGGAAGGGGTGCCGGCGCTCAAGGATGCGTCCGTGTTTGCCTCGCCCTGGGCACCGGGCTGGAACTCCAACCAGAGTCTGTTCAAGTTCGAAACGCGCGTCGGCGGTCCGCTGCGCCAGGCCTCGCACGGCGAGCATCTGGTCACTGCGGCAGCCACCGGCAAACCGTGGTACGACAGCCAGGTGGCAACGCCCGCCGGTGACGGCTACCGCGTGGTGCCCTTGTATCACCTGTTCGGCAGCGAGGAACTGACCTCCCGCAGCAGCGCCATCCAGGCCAAGGGTACCTCCGCCTACGTGGCGCTGAACCCGGCCGATGCCGAAGCGCTTGGCCTTGCCGCCAGCGACGGCGTGCAGGTGCAGCACAACGGCTCGGTACCGGTACTGCTGCGCGAGTCCATCCAGCGCGGCAGCGTCGGCATCAGCGTGGGGCTGAGCGGCCTCAACTTCCAGAACATGAGCGCCAGCGTCAGCCTCGGCAAGGCCGTCGATTGGCAGGCGCCGAAAGACTGGCGTGCCAGCAACATCATCGTCAGCGACAAAAGGGGCCTGTGATGTTCGAATTCTCCGTGGGATCGCTTCTCAACATCGCTTTCGTGCTCGGCGTGGTGCTGGTCTCCGCCGCCATGCTGATCTGGGTGGAACGCCGCGTGCTGGGTTTCCTGAGCGAACGCCTGGGCCCCAACCGGGTAGGGCCTTTCGGGATACTGCAGTCCATCGCCGACGTCGGCAAGCTGATTACCAAGGAAGACTGGATTCCGCCCTTCGCGGACAAGCTGGCGTTCTCGGTGGCACCGGCCATCATCCCCATCTGCATGCTGCTGAGCTTCGCCGTGGTGCCGCTGGCGCCGGGCGTGGGCGTGATGGATCTCAACATCGGCGTGCTGTGGCTGCTGGCCATGGGCGGGCTGGCCGCCTATGCGGCGATGCTCGGCGGTATTTCCTCCAACAACAAGTTCTCGCTGCTCGGGGGCCTGCGCGCCGCCGGCCAGACCATCAGCTACGAAGTGTTCATGGGCATCTCGCTGCTGGGCGTGGTGATTCTCGGTGACAGCTTCAACCTGCGCGAGATCGTCGAGTCGCAGCGCGACGGCTGGTTCATCATTCCGCAGTTCGTCGGCTTCGTGGTGTTCACCATCGCCGGCCTGGCCGAAACCAATCGCTGGCCCTTCGACCTGGCGGAAAGCGAATCGGAAATCATCTCGGGCTACAACACCGAATATTCCGGCATGAAGTTCGGCCTGTTCTTCGTCGGGGAATACATCGGCATGTTCCTGATGTCGATGCTGATCCCGGTGCTGTTCTTCGGCGGCTGGCTGGCGCCGTTCGGCTGGGACATCGGACCGCCGATCGTGTCCGGTCTGATCTGGATGACGCTCAAGACGAGTTTCTGGATTTTCTTCTTCATCCTGGCACGCGCGGCGCTGGTGCGCCCGCGCTACGACCAGTTGATGAACTACGGCTGGCTGGTGATGCTGCCGCTGTCCTTACTCAACCTGCTGATCACCGGCGCGATCGTGCTGTACCAAGGGAGCTAACCCATGTTTAAGGCGCTAGGCAAGCAACTCTACGTGCTGTGGTCACAAGTGGTGACCCTGGCATTGGTGGGTAAGCACCTGTTCCAGAAAAAGGACACGGTGGAATACCCGGACGTGATGCCCTACATGTTTCCGCGCTGGCGCGGCCGCATCATCCTCACCCGCGATCCCGACGGGGAAGAGCGCTGCGTGGCCTGCAACCTGTGCGCCGTGGCCTGCCCGGTGGATTGCATCGCGTTGCAGAAAACCGAGGACGAGCACGGCCGCTGGTATCCGGAATTCTTCCGCATCAACTTCTCCCGCTGCATCATGTGCGGCTTCTGCGAGGAAGCCTGCCCCACGCACGCGATCCAGTTGACGCCGGATTTCGAGATGGCGGAATACGTGCGCCAGGACATGGTGTGGGAAAAGGAACACATGCTGATCAACGGCACCGGCAAGTACCACGACTACAACTTCTACAAGATTGCCGGCAAATCGATCGGCGGCAAGGGCAAGGGCGAGGCCCGCAACGAAAAACCGCCGGTCGACCGCAGGAGCCTGTTGCCATGAGCGTACTTTTCTATCTGTCCGGCTTCGTGGCCATCGTGGCGACCCTGATGGCGATCACCCGCATCAACGTGGTGCATGCCCTGCTGTACTTCATCCTGTCGCTGTTGGCGATGGCGGTGATCTTCTACACGCTCGGCGCGCCCTTTGCCGCCGCGCTGGAAGTCATCGTGTATGCCGGCGCGATCATGGTGCTGTTCCTGTTCGTGGTGATGATGCTGAACATGGGCAAGGCCACCGAACAGCAGGAACGTCTCTGGCTCAAGCCTTCCATGTGGATCGGCCCCAGCATACTGGCGGCGCCGCTGCTGGCGGAACTGTTGCTGGTAATCAGCCGCAGCGGCGAGCAGACGCTCACCACGGTGGTATCGGCGAAGGAGGTGGGCATCGCGCTGTTCGGTCCCTACGTTCTCGCGGTGGAGCTGGCCTCGCTGCTGCTCCTGGCTGGTCTGGTGGGTGCGTATCACCTCGCGCGTAAATAATCGGGAAAGACACAGGAAGACTTTATGCCTGCCATTTCAATGCAAGCAATTCCGGTGGAGCACGGGCTGCTCCTGGCTGCGGTCCTGTTCACACTGGGGCTGCTCGGCGTACTGACCCGGCGCAACATGGTGTTCGTGCTCATGTCGCTGGAAATCATGCTCAACGCGGTGGCGCTCGCCTTCATTACCGGCGGAGCGCGCTGGGCCAATGCCGACGGGCAGATCATGTTCATCATGATCATCAGCCTGGCTGCCGCGGAAGTGGCGGTGGGTCTCGGCTTGGTGCTGCGATTGTTCCATCAATTTAAGACTCTGGATCTCGACATCCTGAGCAAGATGAAAGGCTGAGGACGAGGACAAGAGCATGCTGGAATATCTGTGGTTGGTGCCGACGATCCCCCTGATCGGCTTCCTCATCCTGATCCTTACCCAGGGCAAGTTGTCCGAGTGGCCGGCCGGCATCGTCGGCGCCGGTTCGATCGGGCTGTCCTTTTTGATCGCGGTGCTGGCGGGGTTGGAATTCGCGGCCTCGGGCGCCACGTCCTATACCCAGGAGCTATGGACCTGGATGTCGGTGGGCGGATTCAACATCGGCTTCACGCTGTATCTGGACGGGGTGTCCCTGGTGATGATGTACGTGATCACCGGCGTCGGCTTCCTGATCCACGTGTACGCCACCGGCTACATGCATGATGATCCGAGCTTTGCCCGGTTCTTCTCCTACATGAACCTGTTCGTCGCCGCCATGCTGATCCTGGTGCTCGGCGACAACCTGCTCCTGCTGTTCATGGGCTGGGAAGGGGTGGGCCTGTGCTCGTACCTGCTGATCGGCTTTTGGTACACCGATTCCTACAACGGCTACTGCGCCCGCAAGGCCTTCGTCATCACCCGCGTGGGCGATGCCTCGATGGCGCTGGGCCTGTTCCTGCTCTACGCCAACCTGGGCACCCTGAACATCCAGGAGGCGATGGGCCTGGCGCAGCAGAACTGGGTGAGCGGTGGCGGCGTGGCCACGGCGGTAACGCTGTTGCTGCTCGGCGGCGCGGTGGGCAAGTCGGCCCAGTTGCCGCTGCAGACCTGGCTGCCCGACGCCATGGCCGGCCCGACCCCGATTTCCGCGTTGATCCACGCGGCCACCATGGTCACGGCGGGCGTCTACCTGATCGCGCGTACTCATGTGCTGTATGAACTGGCGCCCTCGGTGCAGTACCTGGTGGGCGTGATCGGCGCCATCACGTTGCTGATGGCCGGCTTCACCGCGCTGACCCAGAGCGACATCAAGAAAGTGCTGGCGTTTTCCACCATGAGCCAGATCGGCTACATGTTCCTGGCGCTTGGCGTCGGTGCCTACAGCAGCGCCATCTTCCATCTGATGACGCACGCGTTCTTCAAGGCGCTGTTGTTCCTGACCGCCGGTTCCATCATCCTGGCGATGCATCACGAACAGAACATCTTCAAGATGGGCGGCCTGCGCAAGGATCTGCCCTGGTCGCACTGGCTGTTCCTGATCGGCACCGTGGCCCTGGTGGCGCTGCCGTTCACCGCCGGCTTCTATTCGAAAGAGGAAATCCTCGCGTCCGCGCTGGCGCATCATGACGGCGGCTTCCTGCTGTGGCTGTTCGGCGTGGCCGGCGCATTCATGACCGGGCTCTACAGCTTCCGTCTGTATTTCCTGGTGTTCTGGGGCGACAAGACCCACGATGGCCACGAAGTGAAAGGCTTGCATCTGCAGGGCCCGCTGGTGCTGCTGGCGGTGCTGTCGCTGATCGGCGGCTACTTCACCATCCCGGTCGCGGACGTGTTCCCGCCGCTGGAAGAACATCATCCTTCGCTGTTCTACATGGCCATCATGATGGGCCTGCCGATGCTCGGCGTGCTCTGCGCGTACCTGGTGTTCGTCAAGAAGGCGATCAACGTCAAGGCACTGGCAGGGAGCGGCCTCGGCGCCTGGGTGCACAACTTCTGGCGCACGCAGTGGGGCATGGACTGGCTGTACGATCAACTGTTCGCCAAGCCCTATACCGCGCTGGCGAACTGGAACCGCCGCGATTTCATCGACTCGTTCTATAACGGCACGGCCCGTCTTGCACTGATCCTGCATGGCTTGATCAGCGACACCCAGACCGGACAGCTGCGCTGGTATGCCATCACTCTGGCCAGCGGCTTGCTCCTGCTGGTCACCATAGGAGTACTGTTATGATTCTGGTCTGGTTGATGCTGATTCTCTTCGTCGGCGGCATAGGAGCCTGGCTGGCGGAGAGCAGGGGGGCTGAGCATCCGCGCGCGGTAGCGCTCGGGGCCATCCTGCTCGACCTGTTCCTGGTCATCATGATGCTGGTGGCGCCCGAAGCCATCGGGTTGAGTCCGGACACCGTGGCCCAACTGGGGCAGAACGGCGACTGGCTGGTACTGATGCAGGCCGACTGGATTCCGCGCTTCGGGGTGAGCTTCATCTTCGGCGTGGACGGCCTGAGCCTGTTGCTGGTGGCATTGACCGTATTCCTCGGCCTGGTGTCGCTCGGCGCTGCCTGGGGCGAAATCAAGGAACGCAGCGGTTTCTTCTACTTCAACCTGTTGTGGACGCTGGCCGGGGTCATCGGCGTGTTCACCGCGCTGGATCTCTTCCTGTTCTTCTTCTTTTGGGAAGTGATGCTGATCCCGATGTATTTCATCATCGCGATCTGGGGGCACGAGAACAAGGAATACGCCTCCATGAAGTTCTTCATCTTCACCCAGGTGAGCGGGCTGCTGATGCTGCTCTGCATCCTGGTGCTGGTGTTCCTCCACTACCAGAACACCGGCGTGGTCACCTTCAACTACTTCCGTCTGCTTGGCACCGAGCTGCCGGCAGGGCTCGGCATGCTGCTGATGCTCGGCTTCTTCGCCGCCTTCGCCACCAAGCTGCCGGCGGTGCCGATCCACAACTGGCTGCCCGACGCGCACTCGCAGGCGCCCACGGCGGGCTCGGTGATCCTGGCCGGCATCCTGCTGAAAACCGGCGCCTATGGCCTGATCCGCTTCACCGTGCCGCTGTTTCCCGAAGCCAGCATGACCTTCGCACCGGTCGGCATGGCGCTTGGCGTGATCGGCATCCTGTATGCGGCCAAGGTGGCCTTTGGGCAGAACGATCTCAAGCGCCTGATCGCCTACACCTCGATCAGCCACATGGGCTTCGTGCTGGTGGGCGTCTATTCCTGGAACGCCCAGGCCATGCAGGGCGCCATCATGACCATGTTGGCGCACGGCCTGAGCGCGTCCGCGCTGTTCATGGTCGCCGGTGGCATCCAGCATCGCATCCATACCCGCGACATGGACAAGATGGGCGGTTTCTGGGGCGCGGCGCCGCAGCTGTCGTTCATGGCACTGTTCTTTACGGTGGCGGCAGTGGGGCTGCCGGGGCTGGGCAACTTCATCGGGGAATTCCTGGTGCTGCTCGGCGCCTTCCAGGTCAGCGTCACGCAGGCCGCCTTCGCCACCCTCGGGCTGGTGGTGGCTGCCGTCTACTCGCTGATCGTGATTCAGAAGGTGTTCCACGGGAAGAACAAGAACCACTACGAGCTTGCCGACCTGAGCGCGATGGAGTTCATCTGCTTTGCGCTGATGATGGTGGGGCTGGTATGGATGGGCATGTATCCGCAGACGATGCTCGACATGGCCGAGCCCACGCTGCGCAGCCTCAACGTAACCTTCCCATAAGCGACGACACCCAAGCACAGCAGGATACAAGGCAACGAACATGAGCGCCGACGCACTGATAGACTTACTTCAGATCATCTTCCTCACCGTGACCACCGTGGTGGTGATGGTTACCGCCGGCTTCAAGCGCGATCACGGCCTGATCAACGCCTTGACCCAGGCCGGCCTGATCGGCTCGCTGCTGATCTTCGTGTTCATCAAGCCGATCACGCCGCTGCAGGTCACGCCGCTGCTGCTGATCGACGAATACAGCCTGTTCTTCTCGGCGCTGTGCATCATCGCCGGCATCGCGGTCACCGCGCTGGCCTATCCGTATTTCGAGCGCCACAACGAAAAGAACGAAGAGTTCTACATCCTGTTGCTGCTGGGCGTGATCGGCGGCGTGGTGCTGTCCAGCAGCAGCCATTTCGCCTCGCTGTTCATCGGCATGGAAATGATCGGCATCAGCCTGTACGCCATGCTGGCGTATCCGGTGCACTCCAACAAGGTGGCCAAGTACCCACTGGAAGCTGCCATCAAGTACCTGGTCATGGCCGGCGTTGCCGTGGGCGTGCTGCTGTTCGGCATGGCGCTGATCTACGTGGCCACCGGCAGCCTGTCGTTCGACCAACTGGCGCTGCCCGCCGACGCCACGCAGGCGGACCAGTTGTACGTATTGATCGGTTTCATGATGGTGGTTGCCGGTATCGCCTTCAAACTGTCGCTGTTCCCGTTCCACATGTGGACCCCGGACGTCTACGAAGGCGCACCGGTGCCGGTCACCACTTTCCTGTCCACGCTGTCCAAGGCCGCCATGGCCGCGGCGGCGCTGCGCCTGTTGATCGCCGCCGAAGCCTTCGACTATCCGCAGCTGACCGTGGCGATGTCGCTGCTGGCGGCGGCTTCGATGATCTTCGGCAACCTGCTGGCGCTGATGCAAAGCAGCGTGAAGCGCATGCTGGCGTATTCCTCGATCGCGCACATGGGTTATCTGCTGGTGGTGGTGATCGCGGCCGCGGCGGTGCCGGGCAACCTGAGCGCCGAGTCCATGACCTATTACATGACCGCGTATTTCCTGATGTCGATCGCGAGCTTCGGGGTGGTCAGCGCGCTGTCGAACTCGGGTAAGGAAATGGATTCCATCAGCGAATACCAGGGTCTGTTCTGGCGCAACACGTGGCTGGGGACGGTAATGGCGCTGACGCTGCTGTCGCTTGCGGGCATTCCGCTGACGGCGGGCTTCATCGGTAAGTTCTATATCTTTACCACGGGCGTGGAAGGGCAGTTGTGGTTCCTGTTGGCGATGCTGATCCTGGGCAGCGCGATTGGTCTGTATTATTACCTGCGCCTGATCTACGTGATGATGCTGCCGGTACGCGACGACCTGAAGGACGACCCCGCCGCACGCCTGCCGATGGGCGCCAACCTGACGCTGGCAGCGATGATTGCTGCCATCATCTACCTGGGTGTGTATCCGACCCAGTTCATCGAAACTTTGCAGAGTTTGGCGGGTGCTTTCTAAGTATTACGCTTGAAACATACGGTACATCAAAGCGACCTTCGGGTCGCTTTTTTGTTGGTTGGTCAGCTTGTGTGTGTGGCCCGCTTCTAGTCTGTTGCAGTCGTCTGGCCGGATAGGCCTTCGGGGGCACGCTGCAAGCACATCCATGTGGCGCTCGGCTCCGGGCCATCCCTGGCCCTACGACGTCCCCCGAAGGCCTATCCGGCCAGACGACTGCGAGGCATCGACAGCGAGTTACGCACAGCACCCGTCGGTTAAAGAAAGCTGGTACAGCCAATATTCTTGTACTTTCTCATGCGGAACACTGAAGTAAGGGCAAGCCTCTGGCGTTCCTGTTGCCCAGCCAGGGGCGTCGTAGGGCCAGGGATGGCCCGGAGCCGAGCGCCACATGGACGTGCTTGCAGCGTACCCTGGCTGGGCAACAGGGACGGCAGAGGCGCAACGGATATCGATGCGAACCAAAACACATCCTCAAGCCGGCTTAACAGCCTGCTGCTGAGTCACCCTGTGAGCCAAATCCCGCCCATACCGCCGCAATGGATTCTCATAATAGCGATAGAGCAGCAAAGCAAGCGCAACGGTAAGCAAAAACGCAAGCAGTACGAACCCGACCCCTTCAGCCTCCATGCCAAACTGTGAAAGCAACCGAGGCATGAGGTTATGAAACAGATAGACCCCATAACTCGAAGCCCCCGCAAACAGCGCTGTTTGTCGTAGCCAGGCGGGCCAACGGATTTCGTGGGTCAGCAGCAAGGGATACATCAGCAGGGCATAGGCCGCCGCGCACAGGAAGTTCCAGGGCGCATCGAGGACTCGGTATTGTTCCCAACCCAGGCCACCGTATTTGACCAGATAGGTAAAAATCACCAGCGCCACGCCACCGCCAAACGCCAACAGGGCAGGCGGGGAACGCCAGTGCCATTCTGCCTGCTTGCCCTGCGCCACCGCCCAGGCCAGCAGGGTGCCCAGCAGGAACTCGGGCAGGATGGTGGGCAGGTGTACGCTCAACAGGCGCCACATATCCACGCCCGGACCACGCAGATAGTTGGCGCACAGACTCAACGCCAGCGTGGCCGCGAACACGGCGGCGAGCGCGCGCGGCCGGGCGCGGAGCAGCGCGAGCAGCGGCAGCATCAGGTAGAACTCCATTTCCACCGGCAGGCTCCAGAAGGCCGGGTTGAAGTAGTAGGCCTCCTCGAACGAACTGGTGGTGTGCAGGAACGCCAGGTGCCGCAGAAAATACACGTCTTTCATTGCGTCGGCGGGCATGGCCACGGCATAGGCGCACAGTGCCAGCAGATAGAGCGGATAGATGCGGAAGAAACGCCGCAGCCAGAAGGGCAGCAGCGCGTAGCGGGGGGCGGGCCGGGGACGTGCGTTGTGGGATACAAGCAGCATGGGCGCGAACACGTAGCCGCTGATGACGAAGAAAAAATCCACGCCGGTCCACAAATAACCGAAGCCGGCTGGAGCCGCGGGTAGAAACGCGGCATAGTGGGTCAACACCACCATCAGGGCGGCGATCCCTCGGCAAAGTTCTATGCCCATGAGGAAATGCCGTGAATAATCCGCGATTTAGCTTGCATAGTTAAAAATTTAGTGATTAGAATTCGAACCCCGCAGATTATTGCACGGACAGAGTCACAAGCACGATAACCTTTTGCGTTGCCCGCTGGCGGATGTGCCAGCCCAGGGCCAAGAGTTCGCAAATTACATCAATAATATTAACTATCTTATTGATATAAGAATAAATTCGGGAAGGAATCATGGCCGTATACAGTTATGTCCGCACCTCCGAAGTGGAAGCAGTCGAACTTGGCTCCCAACTGGAGGAGCTGCTGGAAAAAGAGAGCCTGCGCCTGCACACGTATGCGCTGCGCGTCGGCATGCGCGTCAATCAGACGGTGAGTGACGAGGGGCTGCTCTGGTCCACGGACCTGGGCGATCGTCCCGCCTGGAGGCATCTGCTGGAGCGGCTGGAAAGCGGCGACATCGTGATCACCTGCACCCTCGAACGCATGTTCAGCAGTTGCGAGGACATGTACAACACTTTGCGCCAGTTGCGCAAACGCAAGATTCGTCTGTACGTGGTGGATCTCGAAGGCGAGCTTACCAATCCGCAGTTCTGTCCGCCCTTCGAAAAAATGCTGCGGGTGTTCCAGAGCCTGGAAAAACGCCGTTCCACCGAAAGGATCAAGGTGGTCAAGCAGCATCAGCGCAGCAAGGGCCGTTTCCTTGGCGGCAGCCGCCCCTTCGGCTATCTGGTGCACAGCAACGGCCGTCTGGTGGAAAACCCGATGGAGCAGAAGGTGCTCAAGCAGATCATCCGCATGAACCAGCAGGGCAAATCGTTGCGCGCCATTTCCGCCGAGGTCAGCACGCCGGCCATGCCGATCAGCTTCAAGACCGTGCAGCGCTTGCTCAAACGGCACCAGCACGCGCAGCAGGAAGCCAGCGTGGACAGCCAGGGCAGCTGACGCCCAGCGATGTAGCGCATGCCAGGAACCAAACTACCGGCCTTCTTCATCGGCCTGCGCTATCTGCTTGCCAAGCGCGACAACCGCTTCATTTCCTTCACCTCGCTGATTTCCATGGCGGGCCTCACGCTGGGCGTGCTGGCGCTGATCGTGGTGTTGTCGGTGTTCAACGGCTCGCAAGGCATTCAGCGCGACCGCACGCTGGTCACGGTGCCGCACGCCGACGTCAGCGCGCGCGATGCTTTTTCCACCTGGCGCGAGGCCATCCCCCTGCTCGAGAGTTTTCCCGGCGTGACGGCGGTGGCGCCCTATACCGCGATCGAAGCGCTGCTGAGCAAGCAGGGCTATCACCAGATCACCCAGGTGCGCGGCATCGATCCCGCGCGTGAAACACAGGTGTCGCCCCTTGCCGAGCGCCTGCTCGAAGGCTCCCTCGATTCCCTACAGAGCGGTTCGCACGCCCTCGTCATCGGCCGCGCGCTGGCCAACAATCTGCGCCTTTATATCGGCGATTCCGTCAACCTGGTGGTGCCGCAGGCAAACGCGGCAGGCACACGCATGGATCTGCGGATGCATCGCTTTACCGTCAGCGGCATTTTCGACGTGCAGTACGATATCGGCGCGGACCTGGCGTACGTCAGCCTGGAAGACAGCCGCGCGCTGATCGGGGAGGGGAGTGAGGTACCGCTCGATGGCGCGCTGCATCTGCGGCTCAAGACCCAGGACATCTACCGCGCCGCGGACACCGTGGCGGCGGTGCTGGCAATGCTGCAGCGCGAACTGCCCGGGCCCGATTACCACGGCGAGGATTGGAGCGTAGCCCAGGCCAGTCTCTTCAACGCGCTCAAGCTGGAAAAATTCATGACCGGACTGATGCTGATGATGATCGTGGCCATCGGCGCCTTCAACATCGTGTCCACGCTGGTGATGGTGGTGGGCGAGAAGCAGGCCGACATCGCCATCCTGCGCACCATGGGTGCGGGGCAGCGCACCATCATGGCGATCTTCCTGGTGCAGGGCAGCGTGATCGGCGTGTTCGGCATCGGCGTGGGCGCGCTTGGCGGCATTGCCATTGCCTCGCATTTCGGTAGCCTCAGCCGCGCGCTCGACGAACTCTTCAATCCCGACGGTATGTACCTGCTCAGCCAGTTGCCCGCCGTGCTGCAAACGGCGGACGTGGCGCTGGTGTGCGGCGTTGCCCTGTGCATCAGTTTTCTCGCCACGCTCTATCCGGCATGGAAGGCTTCGCGCATTCTGCCGGCCCAGGTTCTGCGCTATGAATGAAGCCGTGCTCGAATGCCGTCAGCTCAGCAAGTATTTCCTGCAGGGCGAACACCGCCTGCAGGTGCTCGACGGTCTGAACCTGCGCGTGGAAGCCGGCGAAAAGCTGGCCATCATCGGCGTGTCCGGCTCCGGCAAGACCACCTTGCTGAACCTGCTCGGCGGCATCGACAACCCCAGCAGCGGCCAGGTGCTGATCCGTGGCCGCGACATCAATGCGCTGCAGGCGCGCGAACAGGACAGCCTGCGCAACCAGGAACTGGGTTTCGTATACCAGTTCCACCACCTGCTCGGTGAATTCACCGCGCAGGAAAACGTGGCCATGCCGCTCATCATCGCCCGCCTGCCGTACCAGGAGTGCCTGGCGCGCGCGGCGGCGCTGCTGGAGGAGGTGGGGCTTGGTGAACGCCTGCTGCACAAACCGGCGCAGCTGTCCGGCGGCGAGCGCCAGCGCGTGGCGATTGCCCGCGCGCTGGTCAACGCGCCCGCCTGCGTCCTGATGGACGAACCCACCGGCAATCTCGACCGCCATACCGCGCAGGCGATCCATGGCCTGATATTGCGCCTGAACCAGCAGTTGGCCACCAGTTTCATCCTGGTCACGCACGACACCTCGCTGGCGGCGCGCATGGACCGCATGCTGGAACTGCGCGATGGTCACCTGCAACCGCATGAGGCGCCCTGAGATGAGCCGCCGCCTGCCCGCCGTTTTCATCGGGTCGCGCTACGCCTCGCTGCGTTCGAGCAACCTGCTGGTGGGTTTCATTTCGTTGCTGTCGGTGCTCGGGCTCGCTGCCGGCGTGGCGATATTGATCACGGTGCTGTCGGTGATGAACGGTTTCGACCGCGAACTGCAGCAGCGCATCCTGGCACTGATTCCACACATGACGGTGAGCACCATGCGCAACAATGCGCTGGCCACCGAAGCCCAGTGGCAGCCGATCCGCGAGGGTATCGAAAACCTCGAGGGCGTGAGCGGCACCGCGCCCTGGCTGCAACTGCAGGGCATGCTGCTCGCCAATGGCCAGGCCAAGGGCGTGCTGCTGCAGGGCATCGATCCGGTGCAGGAGCGGCGGGTGTCGATACTGGACCGATTCATCACCGCAGGCAGCCTCGATGCGCTGGCGCCGAACAGCTACGCCATCGCCATCGGCGCCACCCTGGCGCAGCAGCTGAACGTGGCGCCGGGCGATTCGGTTACGCTGGTATCCACCGTGGTGCCGATCACGCCGATGGGGGAGTTCACGCGCCAGAAGCGCTTTACCGTGGCGGCGGTGTTTGCCATCGGTTCTCAGTTGGACGGGAACCTGGCCTACGTGCATCTGGCGGATGCGCAGCGGCTGTATCGCTTGGGAGAAAATATTCATGGGCTGCGTGTGCAGACCGACGATCTCTTTGCGGTATTCGATATTGGCCAGACCTTGCGGGAAAACCTGCCCATGGGCCTCAACGTGACCGATTGGTCAAGCACCTACGGCAACATCTACGAGAACATCCGCATTTCCAAGACGCTGGTTGGGTTGCTGCTGACGTTGCTGGTGGCGGTGGCGGCGTTCAACGTGGTGGTAAGTCTGATCATGGTGGTGCGTGACAAGCAGGGGGACATTGCCATTCTGCGTACCATGGGCGCTTCGCTTGGGACGATCCGGCGTATTTTTCTGGTGCAGGGGACGGCAATCGGGGTGATCGGGACGGCGCTTGGGTTGATGTCGGGGTTGTTGCTCACGGCTGCTGTGGGACCGTTGGTCAATTGGATTCAGGCGCGGACCGGGATGGTGCTGCTCAGTGCGGATGTCTATCCGGTGAACTATCTGCCTACGCAGGTGTTGGGGAGTGACCTGGTGCTGGTGTGTGCATTGGCGTTGCTGTTGAGTTTGCTGGCCACGCTTTATCCGGCGTCGCGGGCGGCTCGGCTTAAGCCGGCGGAGATATTGCGTTACGAATAATTGGGTGCTTTGGGCTTTGGCTTTGTAAGTGGTCCGCATCCATCTCGAGAGCCGCTGGTGTTGCGTTTGACTATCCAGGGGACGCTGCAAGCGCATCCATGCGCCGCTCTTTGATGGCCATCAACTTTTATTCGAGAACCAGCAATCTCGCCAGGTCGTACTAGACTGTGGGTTTTGCCGGTGCCGTCATGCGTTCATGGATGATCGCGTTCTGCCTGGGCATCATTGGTGCCGCCTGGTTGCCTCAGTTGCCGCCTCTGCATTGGCTGCCCTGGTTGTTGCCGCCACTGTTGCTCGGCCTTTTCCTAGCGCCTTCAAGGCTGCCTTGCGTACTGCTGCTTGGCGCCTGGTGGCTGGCATGGCAGGGGCAGCGTGCCTTGGAGGATTGGTGGCCGGTGACGACTGCGCCAAGCGAGGTTTGGGTGGAAGGCGTGGTGTGGTCGTTGCCTTTGCCGACGGAGCAGGGGAGTCGTTTTCGCTTTCGGCTGGAGAGATTGTGTGCTGCCGCTACGCTGCAGGATTGCGAGGGTGGGCAGTGGCAGACTGATGAGCGGCTGTTGCAATTGAGTAGTTATGTGCCGCTGCCGCTCACGCCGGGGCAGCGCTGGCGTTGGCAGGTACGGTTGCGGCGGCCGCATGGTTTCGCCAATCCCGGTTCCTACGATTACGAGGCCTGGCTGCTGGAGCAGGGCATCAGCGCCACCGGTTACGTGCGCGACCAGGGCGGTACGTGGTTGCTGGCGGAAAACAGCGGGCGGCGGGTGCTGGAGCGTTTGCGGCATCGGTTGCTGCTGGCGCTGGAAGAGGCGGGTGCCGGGCTTGAACGCTTGCCGCTGGTGGTGGCGCTGAGTCTTGGCGAGGGGCATGGCATCGCGCCTGAACAATGGGATTTGTTCAATCGCAGCGGCACCAATCATTTGATGGTGATTTCCGGGTCGCACATCACGCTGGTGGCGGGATTGTGTTTGTGGCTGGCGCGTTGGCTGTGGTGCCGCAGCGCCTGGCTGACGCTCCACTGCCCCGCGCCGGTGCCGGCGGCCGCGCTGGCGCTTGTCGCAGCCTGGTTCTATACCGCGCTTGCCGGTTTCAATCTGCCGGCGCAGCGCGCGCTGGTGATGAGCGCGTTGAGTCTTGGCGCGATGTTTCTGCGCCGGCAGGGCAATCTTTGGCAGATATTGCTCACCGCGCTACTGATCGTTCTGGTGTGCGATCCGCTGGCGCCGCAGTTGCCTGGCTTCTGGCTGTCGTTCGTGGCCGTGGCGGTGCTGACTCTGGCGCTGTTGCCGGAAACGGACGGGGAAGGGTGGTGGTGGCGCCAGGCGGTAATGCTGGTGCGCAGCCAGGGTTACGTCAGTGTGGCGCTGTTACCTTTGACTGGCCTGTTGTTCCAGCAGGTGAGCTGGCTGTCGCCGCTGGTCAATCTGGTGGCCATTCCATTGATCGGTTTTCTCGCGGTGCCGTTGAGTCTGCTGAGCCTGTTATTGGCCCCCTTGGCACCGGAGTTGGCGCGCCCGCTGTTGCAGGTCACCGATGCCGGTCTGGGCTATTACCTGCAGCTTCTGAGTGCCTGCGATGCGCTGGCGCCAACGCCGCTCTGGACCTTGCCTGCCTTGCTGCTGATCGGTCGCGTGCTGCTGGTGGCATGGGCGCTTGGCCTGCTTATGGCCAATACACATTGGCAGAGGCTGGTGTTTGTCTGCTGTTTGCCGGTGATCCTACTGCTGCGTCCGGCAGCCTTGCCGCCTGGCGTGGTGCGCCTCCGTATTCTCGACGTGGGGCAGGGAACGGCCATCATGATCAGCACGCGCCATCATCAATTGCTTTACGATGCAGGGCCGCGCTACAGCGCGCGGTTCGACGCCGGTAGCCGCATCGTGTTGCCGGCGCTGCGCCATGCCGGCGTGAAACAGTTGGACCGGGTGATGATCAGCCATGCCGATCTCGATCATTACGGCGGACTCGACGCGGTACTCGGCGCCTATCCCACGGCGCTCTCAAGTACGCGCTACAACACGCTCTACAGCAGCCCCGAGCCTGGCCTGTTTCCACCCGACACGCAGGAGGAACGTTGCCGCGCCGGTCAGCATTGGCGCTGGGACGGCGTCGACTTCACCGTGCTCAGCCCCGACGTGACCGGTTTGTCCCGCAATGACGATTCCTGCGTGCTGCACATCGCCACCGCGCGGTACACGGCGCTCTTGACCGGCGACATCGAACGCAGGCGGGAACATCGTTTGTTGGCGCAGCGGCCCCTGGCGCCGGTCGACGTCCTGGTGGCGCCGCACCATGGCAGTGCCACGTCGTCCTCGCCGGCGTTCGTGTCAGCCCTGCAACCGGCCCACGTGGTGTATACCACCGGCTACCTGAACCGCTACGGCCATCCGGCACAGCCGGTGCGGGAGCGCTATGCCCGCCGTGGCGTGCAGGCCTGGTACACCATGCGCGGCGGCGCGCTGACGGTGGAACTGGGCGTGGAGGAGGGCGATCTGCACTTCAACGAACAGCGCCGCCAGCGCGCGCGTTTCTGGGGCGCGCCGTTGCCGCCTGGCTGAGGCCGGGGGGAGATTATGGTAAAGTGCCGCATCGTTTTCCGGAGAAACGCCGAGTGTTCGAGATCGTCCAAGCAGGCGGCTGGCTGATGCTGCCGATCATCCTGTGTTCCATTGCTGCCATCGCCATCATCATCGAACGCTTCTGGACCCTCACGCCGGCGCGCATCGCCCCCCGCAACGCGCTGGCGGAGGTGTGGAGCAAGCTGCGCCACAACCAGCTCGATGCAGCCCAGTTGCGCGAATTGCGCACGTCTTCGCCGCTTGGGCAGATACTCGCGGCCGGGCTGGTCAACGCCAAATCGGGACGTTCCATCATGATCGAAAGCATCGAACAGGCGGCTTCGCACGTGGTGCACGACCTGGAACGCTACCTGAGCGCGCTTGGCACCATCGCCTCCATCAGTCCGCTGTTGGGCCTCCTCGGCACGGTGCTGGGCATGATCGATATCTTCAGCGATCTGATGCGCGTGGGCGCGGGCAATGCCGGCAATCTCTCCGGCGGTATTGCCAAGGCGCTGATCACCACCGCGGCGGGCTTGACCGTGGCCATCCCCGCGCTGGCGTTCTACCGCTTTTTCCTGCGCCGGGTGGAATCGCTGGTGGTGGAACTCGAACGTGAATCCATCAAGCTGGTCGACGCGCTGCACAGCAGCCGCGCGGTCGAGCTGCAGCAATGAAGTTCAAACGCAATCTGCATGCGGAGGTCGGCATCGACCTGACATCGCTGATCGATGTGGTGTTTCTGCTGCTGCTGTTTTTTGTCGTCACCACCACATTCATCCGCGACAGCAATCTCTTGATCAATCTGCCCGAAGCCGGTGGCGGCGTCAGCAACGACGAACCCCTGCGCATCGAAGTGCTGGTGGCGAGCGACGGCAGCTACTCGGTCAACGGCCAGGTGCTGGCGCAGGGCAACGTGCAGATGCTGATGCAGGCGGTGGCCGCCATCGCCGGCGGCGATACCGACCTGCCGGTGACCATCACCGCCGATGCCGAGGCGACGCACCAGAGCGTGGTCACCGCCATGGATGCGGTGGCGCAGCTTGGCATCAAGCGTCTCAACATCGCCACCCGCCGCCCGGATGAACGCTGACATGAGTACCGCTTCCACCAGCAGTTATGCATTGTACCGGCGCCTGCTGGGTTACCTGCGTCCGCTGTGGTTCCTGTTGTTGTTCGGCGTCGTGGGTTTCGGCCTGTACGGGTCGATGAATCTCTATTTCGGCAGGCTCGTCGGGGTGATGATCGACAGCATCCAGACAGGCACGGTGCTGGTCGACGATAACCGTCTGATCTTTCCCCTTACCCTGATCAAACTCGATGACGCCCGTCTGTTGTTCCCGGTGCTGTTGATGTTCATCGTGCTGCTGCGGGGGATTGGCGGCTTTCTCGGTTCGTATGGCATGGCGTCGCTGGCCTTCCGCATCATCCACCGCCTGCGCTGCCAGATTCTGGAACGACTGCTGACGCTGCCGGTGCAATATTACGATCGCAACAGCAGCGGCCACCTGATCTCGGCGGTCACCTTCAATGTTTCGCAGATTTCCGCCTCGGTGAGCGATGCCCTGGCGGTGCTGTTGCGCGAAGGCGCCACCATCGCCTTCATCGTCGGCGCGTTGTTGTATCTCAACTGGAAACTGACCCTGGTATTCGTTGCCATTACGCCGTTGATCGGCCTGGTGGTGGTGTATGCCTCCGGCAAGTTCCGCAAGCACAGCAAACGCATCCAGACCTCGATGGGCGATGTTACCCAGATCCTCAACGAAACCCTCAAGGGCCTGAAGGTCATCCGGGTATTCGGTGCCAACCGGCAGGTCGAAAAGCGCTTCACTGCAAGCAGCGACCTCAATACCCGGCAGAACCTCAAACTGGTCCTGACCGCGGCGATCAGCGCGCCGATCATCCAGTTCCTGGTGGCCTCGGCCCTGGCGTTTCTGCTGTGGCTGGCCATGTCGCCGGACGTTCTGGCCGACATGACGCCGGGGCAGTTCGTCGAATTCATCACCCTGGCCGGTATGCTGCTCAAGCCGGTACGCCAAACCTCGAAGACCAATTCCGACATCCAAAAGGGGCTGGCCGCGGCGGCAAGCATCTTCGAACTGCTGGATACGCCGCCTGAACCCGATCTCGGCACGCACCACGTCGACCGGGTGCAGGGCCGCATCGAGTTCCGCGATGTCAGCTTCAGCTACGGCGCCGCCGAGGATGCGGTGCTGCGTAGCGTCAGTTTTGCCTGCGAACCGGGGCGGACCGTGGCGATCGTGGGCCGTTCGGGTTCCGGCAAATCCACCTTGGTCAACCTGTTGCCGCGTTTCTATGAATTGCAGCAGGGGCAGATACTGCTCGATGGCGTGCCGCACAGCGACTACGCGCTCGACAACCTGCGCCACCACATCGCGCTGGTGAGCCAGCAGGTGGTGCTGTTCAACGGCAGCATCCGCGACAACGTGGCCCAGGGCGAACTCGCGGGCTGCGACGACGCCCGCATCCGCGCAGCGCTTGGGCACGCCAACGCGCTGGAATTCATCGACGCGCTGCCCGCCGGGCTCGATACCGTGGTGGGCGACGATGGCCTGCTGCTGTCCGGCGGCCAGCGCCAGCGTCTGGCCATCGCCCGCGCACTGCTCAAGGATGCGCCGGTGCTGATCCTGGACGAAGCCACTTCCGCGCTCGACACCGCCTCCGAACGCTACATCCAAAGCGCCCTGGAACGCCTGATGCAGGGGCGCACCACGCTGGTGATCGCCCATCGCCTCAGCACCATCGAAAACGCCGACCTGATCGTGGTGATGGATCAGGGCGCCATCGTGGAGCAGGGCAGCCACCAGAGCCTGCTGGCACGCGGCGGTGCCTACGCCCAACTGCACAGCATGCAGTTTGCCGAAGTCAGCGATGCTTGAACGCCTGAAAACGGGATTGCCGCGCGCCTGGTACAGCGGGGCACCGTGGCTGGCGCTATTGCTACCCCTGAGCTGGCTGTACGGCTGGCTGGCGGCAAGGCGCAGGCGGCGTCTCGCCGAAATCGCCTACCGCGCCACTGTGCCCGTGGTGGTGGTGGGCAACCTGACCGTGGGCGGCACCGGCAAAACGCCGCTCACCGCCGCATTGGCGCGCTATCTGCAGGAACAGGGCCGGCGGGTGGTGATCGTCAGCCGCGGCTACGGTGGCCAAAGCGCCAGCTATCCACTCGAAGTCGATTCCGCCACGCCGGTGGAGGATTGCGGCGACGAAGCCCTGCTGCTGGCGCTGCAGGTGGCCTGTCCCGTGGTGGTGGATCCGGTGCGTTCGCGCGCCGTGCTTTATGCCGAAACCCGCCATTTGCCCGACGTGATCCTGTGCGACGATGGCCTGCAGCATTATGCGCTGGCGCGTGACGTGGAAATCGCCGTGGTCGACGGCAGCCGCGGTTTCGGCAATGGCCGGTTGTTGCCGGCCGGTCCGCTGCGCGAAGGCCTCGAAAGATTGGCGGAAGTCGATTGCCTGGTGGTCAACGGCACCGCCACGGCACCGCTGCCGCCAAGTCCGGTACCCAGCTTCACCATGCAGCTCAAGACCATCGCGCTGCGAGCGCTCGCAAGCGGGCAACCCGTGCCGCTAGCCGTCTGGTGCCGCCAGCATGGCAAGGGGCCGTTCCACGCCGTGGCCGGCACCGGCAACCCGCAGCGCTTCTTCGCCAGCCTGAGGGCGCTTGGCTTTGCTATCATTGAGCACGCCTTCGCCGACCATCAGCGCTATCGTCCCGGCCAGCTGGATTTTGCCGATGGCCTGCCGGTGCTGATGACCGACAAGGATGCCGTCAAATACCTGCCCCATGCCGGCGGCAGGCATTGGTCCGTGCAGGTGGAGGTGGAACTGCCGGCGGCCTTCTTCGGCGCGATTGAAGCGCGGCTGCCCGCCCCAATATGAGCTGTCGAACCCAAGGAATCCCATGTTGGACAAAAAACTCCTCAGCATCCTGGTATGCCCGCTCTGCAAAAGCCCCCTGGTCTACGACCGCGAGGCCGGCGAGCTGTTGTGCTATCCCGATGGTCTGGCCTATCCGATCCGCGACGGCATCCCTGTGATGCTCGACACCGAGGCGCGCGTGCTGACCCAGGAAGAAAAGGACCGGCGCGGAAAACGCACGCCATGATCCAAAGCCCCGAACAGGACGGCTTCGTGGTGGTGATTCCGGCGCGCTATCAGTCCATGCGCCTGCCGGGCAAGCCGCTGCTGGATATCGCCGGCCAGCCGATGCTGCTGCACGTGGTGGAACGCGCCCGGCAGAGCCGCGCCAGTCTGGTGGTGGTGGCCACCGACGACGAACGCATTGCGGAAGTATGTATCGAGGCGGACGTGCGCGTGTGCATGACCGACCCCGGCCACAACTCCGGCACCGACCGCATCAGCGAGGTGGCCGCGCGACTGGCGCTGCCAGAACACACCATCGTGGTCAACGTGCAGGGCGACGAGCCCTTGATTCCGCCCGCCGTGATCGACCAGGTGGCCACCAACCTGGCCACGCGTCCCAACTTCGGCATCTGTACGCTGTACACGCCGGTGCAGGACGAAACCGAGTTCCATAACCCGAACGCGGTAAAGCTGGCCTGCGACGACGCCGGCAGGGTGCTGTACTTTTCCCGCGCGCCGATTCCCTGGCCGCGCGAGGGAATCGATGCCAACACGCTGGCGCTGGCAAAACGCCACATCGGGCTTTACGCCTACCGGGTGGAAGTGCTGCGGCAATTCGTGGCCTGGGCGCCTGCGCCACTCGAACAATGCGAAAGACTGGAGCAATTGCGCGCCATGGCGCACGGCGTGGCGATTCATGCCGAAGCCTGCTGTGCCGCCGTGCCGGCGGGCGTGGATACCGAAGAGGACCTCGCCACGGTGCGCGCGCTGCTTGAAAACGGAACGTTCCATGACTGAAGTCCACAAACCGATCCGGGTGCTGATGGTGTGCCTGGGCAACATCTGTCGCTCCCCCACCGCCGAAGCCGCGCTGCGCCACCGTGTGGAACAGGCGGGCCTGGAGGCATTGATAGAAATCGATTCCGCCGGCACCTCCGACTGGCACCAGGGACAGCAGCCCGACACGCGCTCCATAGTGCATGCGGGGAAACGCCGCTACGACCTCAGTGGCCTGCGCGCGCGCCGCATCACGCCGGAAGACTTTGCCGATTTCGACTACGTGCTGGCCATGGATGCGCAGAACCTCAAGGATCTCGAAGCGCAATGCCCCGAACCATTGCGGCACAAGCTGGCCTTGTACCTGGAAGAGGGCGTGGCGGGTTATCGCGAAGTGCCCGACCCGTACCAGGGCGGGGCCGAGGATTTCGAACTGGTGCTGGACCTGTGCGAAACCGCCAGTGAAAAGTTGCTGGCACGGCTGCGCAAGACGCATTTCACGGATCGTGCCGATGACTGAACTCGAGGTGCGGGAGGCGGTGGAGCTGTGCCACCTCAACACCTTCCGCGTGGCGGCCAGGGCGCGCTATTTCACCGAAATCACCGACGCTGTGCAGTTGCCCGCGCTGTGCCGCTGGCTGGCGCGCCACCCCATGCCCTACATGCTGATCGGCAAGGCAAGCAACATCCTGTTCCGACAGGACTACCCCGGCCTGGTCGTCGAGTTCAACCTCAAGGGCATCAAGGTGGAACAGGAAAGCGACGAGTGGGTGGAGGTAGCCGTCAACGGCGGCGAACTCTGGCACGATTTCGTGCGTGGCACTCTGGCGCGGGAATGGTACGGCCTGGAAAATCTCTCGCTCATTCCCGGCACCGTGGGCGCGGCGCCGGTGCAGAACATCGGCGCCTATGGTGTCGAACTGAGCCGGTTCGTCACCCACGTGGATACCCTCCACGTCGCCAGCGGCGCGGCGCGGCGCTTCAGCCGCGAAGAATGCGGCTTTGGCTACCGCAGCTCCGTATTCAAGACGAGCTTACGCGATCAGTACCTCATCGTACGGGTGGGGCTGCGTCTCTCGCGCAAGCCACAGTTGAATCTCAGCTATCCGGCATTGCGCGAGGCGCTTGCCGCGGTGCCCGCAAACGAACTGACGCCGCTGCGCGTCAGCGACGCCGTGTGCGCCATCCGCCGCAGCAAATTGCCCGACCCAGCCGCGTTGGGCAATGCCGGTTCGTTTTTCTGGAATCCGCAGCTCAGCGCCGCGGCGTTCTCGTCCCTCAAGAGTGAATATCCGGATCTGCCCGGCTGGCCGGAAGGCGACAACGTCAAGGTGCCGGCGGCGTGGCTGATCGAGCGCAGCGGCTGGAAAGGCTATCGCGACGGCGACGTGGGTGTGCATCGCGATCATGCGCTGGTGCTGGTGAATCACGGCAAGGCCACCGGCGCCGCGCTGGTGGCGCTGTCGGAACGCATCCAGCAATCGGTATGGGAACGCTTCGGCATTCGCCTGGTGCCGGAAGTGCGTATAGTCTAGCCCTGTCAACGCTATTTGAATCGCCGTGGTTGCGGCTGCAAACGCGCCAACCCGGCGGGCGGTATGCATGAACATCCCTGAACGCTTCGACCACGAAACCTTTCTCAAGCATGCCAGCGGCCGGCCGGGCGTGTATCGCATGCTCGATGCCAGTGGTGAAACGCTGTACGTCGGCAAGGCCAAGAATCTCAAGAAGCGCCTGAGCAATTACTTTCGCGGCAAGGGTCTGGACAACAAGACCCTGGCGCTGGTCGGCAAGATCCACAGCATCGAAACCACGCTCACCCACAGCGAAACCGAAGCGTTGCTGTTGGAACAGAACCTGATCAAGGACAAGCGGCCGCCGTACAACATCGTATTGCGCGACGACAAAAGCTATCCCTACATCTACCTGTCCTCGCACGACACCTATCCGCGCCTGGCGCTGCACCGTGGCGCACAGAAGGCGCCGGGGCTGTATTTTGGCCCGTATCCAAGCGCAAGCGCGGTGCGTGAATCGTTGGCGATCCTGCAGAAGGTATTCCGCGTGCGCCAGTGCGAGGAGGCGTTTTTCCGCAATCGCACGCGCCCCTGCCTGCAATACCAGATCAAGCGCTGCTCCGGTCCCTGCGTCAACCTGACCACGCCCGCAGATTATGCCGAGGACGTACGCCATTCCGTGCTATTCATCGAAGGCCACAACCAGCAGGTGACCGAAGAACTGGCGTTGCGCATGGAAGCGTTGGCGGAACAGCAACGCTACGAAGAGGCGGCCGCGCTGCGCGATCAGTTGAAGGATCTGCGCCTGATCCAGGAACGCCAATACGTGGCAGGCGAAAAAGGCGACGTGGATGTGCTGGCCCTGAGCGAGGGTGCCGGCGTGGTGTGCGTGCACCTGATGCTGATCCGTTCCGGCCGCGTGCTCGGCAGCCGCAATTTCTACCCGCGCTTCACCCTGGAACAAACGCCGGAGGAACAGCTGCACGCGTTCATTGCACGCTACTACCTCGATGCGCAAAGCCAGTTCAGCCTGCCGCGCGAGCTGATCTGCAGCCACGAACCAGGCGACGTCGCCGTGCTCACCGAGGCGCTTGGCATCATCGCCAAACATAAGGTGAGCCTGAGCAGCCGCGTGCGCGGGCATCGCCTGAAATGGCTGGAACTGGCGCGCACCAATGCCGCCCACGGCGTGCAGAGCCGGCTCAACAACAAGCAGCACATGCAAAAGCGGCTGGGGTTGCTCGCCGGCGCGCTCGGCATGGAAGAGGGGGGCCTGCGGCGCCTCGAATGCTTCGACATCAGCCACAGCAGCGGCGAGGCCACGGTGGCCTCCTGCGTGGTGTTCGACCAGAACGGCCCACTCAAATCCGACTACCGGCGCTTCAACATCGAAGGCATCCAGGGCGGCGACGACTATGCCGCCATGCACCAGGCGCTCAAGCGCCGCTTCACGCGCCTGCAGCGCGGAGAGGGCAAGCTGCCGGACCTCCTGGTGATCGACGGCGGCAAGGGGCAGCTGACGCAGGCCGAAGCGATAATGGCCGAGCTGAACGTGGAAAACGTGCGCCTGCTCGGCATCGCCAAGGGCATCAGCCGCCGGGCGGGGCAGGAGACACTCATTCTCGGCGGCAGCCATCGTGAACTGGCCCTGCCGGTGGAAAGCCCGGCGCTGCACCTGTTGCAGCATATTCGCGACGAAGCGCACCGGTTCGCCATCACCGCGCACCGCAACCGACGCGGCAAGGCGCGCACCCGCAGCCTGCTGGAGGACATTCCCGGCGTGGGGCCGAAGAAACGGCGCGAATTGCTGCGGCATTTCGGCGGGCAGCAGGAAATCCGCCGCGCCAGCGTCGAGGACCTGCAGCGGGTGAGCGGCATCAGCCAACAGCTGGCCGAAACCATCTACGAACGCCTGCATGGCGCCTGAGCACCGCTTCCCCTTGTCGTAATCGGCTTGAAAGGCAATACAGCAGCACTGTGCCAAGGGTAATGTCTCGCTTGGCGCGGATATGGGCTAGAATCGGGGCAAAAGGTGGCTGACTCATGACTCTGGCAAATTTCTTCACCCTGTTGCGCGTTCTGCTCATTCCGGTCTTCATGACGGTGTACTACCTGCCGTTTCCGTCGCACCACCTGTGGGCGTCCGGCGTGTTCGTGCTGGCCTGCGCCACCGACTGGCTCGACGGCTACATGGCGCGCCGCCTCAACCAATGCTCGCGCTTCGGCGCGTTCCTGGACCCGGTGGCAGACAAGGTGCTGGTGGCCATCACCCTGGTGATGCTCGGCGCCAGTTACGCCAGCCCCTGGTATATCATTCCGGCGGCCATCATGGTGGCGCGCGAAATCATGATCTCCGCATTGCGCGAATGGATGGCCGAACTGCGCCAGCGCGACGCCGTGGCGGTGGGCATGGTGGGCAAGGTGAAAACCACGGTGCAGATGCTCGCATTGATCGTCCTGCTTGCCACCGACCGCAACGGCCCGGCGCTGATCTGGGGCACCGGCTACGTGCTGATCAACGCCGCGGCGCTGCTGACCTTGTGGTCGATGTGCGTGTATCTGCGCGCTGCCTGGCCGCAGCTGAAATTGGGCATGAAATAGGGCGCGCTTGGTTGCCGCGGACGCTTGACATCGAATGCGTACCGATTAGAATGGCGCCTCTTTCGAGCCCAGGCCGATAATATTTCGGTCGACCGGGTAAGATGCAGCGCGGTATTCTTATCGCCTTGCATCAGGCCATAGAGCCTGAATGTGGAACCTGGGCAGATCGCATTGATCTGTACCGGCAAGCTGAAAAACGCGGGAATAGCTCAGTTGGTAGAGCACGACCTTGCCAAGGTCGGGGTCGCGAGTTCGAGTCTCGTTTCCCGCTCCAGTTTGTCCTCGCCTCACGCCAGGTCCAGGTCATGCGTCAGCACCACAATTCAGCCTTCACGGCACTCGCAAAGGCTGGATGGCAGAGTGGTCATGCAGCGGACTGCAACTCCGCGTACGCCGGTTCGATTCCGACTCCAGCCTCCAATCTCCCGGTACGAACACACCCCGCCCGGGTGGCGAAATTGGTAGACGCAAGGGACTTAAAATCCCTCGGGGGAAACCCCGTACCGGTTCGACCCCGGTCCCGGGCACCAAATCGTCCTATCTCCCGCGCTTGCATTCCAAAATCCTGCCTTCGGCAAGCTTCCACGCAATTCCCATCAGCAAACCGCCCGTTGCCATAAAGCTCAGATCCACGCTCGCCATCGCCCAGCGTCCATGTTGCAGCGAATGCAGCAGATGCGCTTCAGTGGTCAAACCATTGAGCAGCGGCAGCAACAGACACAACAGCCCCGCGCTTGCCAATTGCTCGATCCAGGCGCACCTGGCGGGGCGCAGCAGGGCATGCGGCAGGGTGGCCAGCCACACCAGAAAGAGCGTGGCGATTTCCCAACCCTCGCGCCCGGGCAGCGACAGCGGCAGCAAGCGGTTGGCCCAGAAATAGGCGGCAACCCCATTCAAAAAGCCGGCCACGGCAAGCACGTTGCAGCGTTCGATCACGGCATACGCACGGCTTGGCGCAAGCGCGTCCCGCTGGTGTTTCTCGCGTCGCTTGATGCTGAACAGCACCAGCCCGGTGGCGATCATCGCGCAGCTCGCCAGACCCAGGAAAAAATACAGCCAGCGCACCGGCGCGCCGCCGAACTGCGCATAGTGCAGTCCCGCCAGCACGGTGTAGCTGTGCTGCGCGGGCGAGCGGGTATCCACCACTTGCAGGAGTGTTCCGCTGATACCATCGAAGGTCAGGCGATCGGCAGCCAGCGCCACCTGGTCCCCAACCTGGCGCAACACCTGCACGGTGGCGCCGCCGTGATCCGGATTGAGCACCAGCAGCGATGCCACCTGGCCCATTCCAAAATGCGCTTCCGCCTGCGCCAGCAGCTGCGTCAAGGACACCATCGGCATGGCTTGCGCCTCCGGCGGCTGGATGAGGGTTTGCGCCGATTCGAGGAAATACGCGGAGAGGTTGCCGTCATACAAGGTATTGAAGGCGGCCGGCAGAAAGGTCCAGGCGCTGGCGATGAGCCCCGTGTAGGCAATCATCAGGTGAAAGGGCAGCGCCAACACGCCAAGCAGGTTGTGCGCATCGAGCCAGCTGCGCTGCGCGCCGGCGCGCGGACGAAAGGTGAAGAAATCCTTGAACAGCCGCCGATGGATGACGATGCCGCTGCCGCCCGCCAGCAACATGACGATGCCGCACAAGCCCACCAGCCACAACCCCGGCGTTCCGGCGTGGAAGCTGTAGTGCAGTTCCACCAGGAACTCGCCGCCTTCGCTGGGACGCGGCACCAGTAACCGGCCGCTTTGCGCGTCGAGGAAATGCGTGAAGCTGGCGCCATCCTGTTGCCAGGACAATTCCAGCGCCGGTTCCTGTGCCGATGGCAAACGGATCGACCAGAACGGCGCCTGTGCCGCATGCCGGCGCAGATAGGCTTCTCCCAATCGCAGCGACGGCTCGGCCTCGGCCGCATTCACCTGCAGCTCGGGCTGCATCCAATGACTGATTTCGCGATGGAACACCGCCAGGGAACCGGTAAAGCACACGGCGAACAGCAGCCAGCCCACCACCAGGCCGCTCCAGGTATGCAGCCAAGCAAGCGACTGCAATGCGCCCGTCTTCATGCGCATTGCGGATAACGGCTGAGGCAGAATGCCGCGGCGCCAAGCAGGGCAAGTACGAGCGTGCGACGTCGCGAGGGGCCGGTGGCCATCAGCCACAACAGCAGCACCACCGCCAGCGGAAATGCCAGCAACGTGGGCAGTATCGCAGCATCCGCGCGTGGCAGCGGCAGCAGGCGGGCCACCGCCGCCGTCAGCCAATAAGCCAGCAGACCAGTCAGCGCAACGGCCAGCGTTAGGCGCCGCAACAGCGCTGCCGTGCGAGACTGCACCATCCCTACCACCGGTACTGCAGGGTGGCGTAGAGCGTGCGGCTTTGCCCGAAGAAACATTGGGTTTCGCTGCCGCAGTAGCCCACGTAGTTTTTGTCGAGCAGGTTGGCTAAGTTCAGGCTGAAATCAAGACCGTTCAGTCCGTTATCCAGCTGGCCCAGGTCGTAGCGCAGCATGGCGTCGACGATGGCATAGGAAGGAATGGCCAGCGTGGCGGCGTTGTCGCCGAAACTGGGGCCAATGTAGCGCACGCCGCCGCCGACACCAAACCCGGCCAGCGCACCGCTGCGCACCCGATAGTCGCTCCACAGCGATGCCTGGCTGCGCGGCGTGCGCGGCAGCGGATTGCCGAGCAGGCTGGCGCCGGTGCCGTCCGGATTGGCTTTGGTCACTTCGGTATCGTTGTAGGCGTAGGCCAGCACCAACGAGAGCGATTCATTGACAAGCAGCTTCGCTTCCACGTCCACGCCCCGCGTTTCCACTTCGCCGGTCTGCACGGAAAAGCCCACGTGGCTCGGATCCGGATCGGGGGTCGTCACGTTCTGCTGCACCGTGCTGAACACCGCGGCCGACAGCGAATAACGCTCGTCCGGCGACAGGAATTTCACGCCTGCTTCCCACTGATCGCCGGTGCCGGGCTTGAAGGCCGCGCCGGCGTAGCTGGCGCCGGTGGTGGCCTCGAACGAGGTCGAATAGCTGAGGAAGGGCACCACGCCGTTGTCGAAGCGGTAGTTGAGACCGAGGCGGTAAGTGAGCTTGTCGTCGTTCTGTTCTGTGGTGGTGCCGGCCATGCGCGAGTTGATGGTGCTGTCGACGCGGTCGTAGCGGGCGCCCAGGGTGAGTATCCAGCGGTCCAGGCGTATCTGGTCCTGCGCGTAGAGGCCCTGCTGATCCATGTCCTGCACGTGGCTGAAGCGGGGAATCAGCGCCGGGATCGGCGCGGCGCCGTACACCGGGCCATAGAGATTCAGGTCGTGGATCAGGTTGGAGGCGAAGTCGTAGCGGTCTTCGAGCCGCAGGTAATCGTAGCCTAACAGCAGACCGTGCTGGATGCCGCCCAGGGCCAGATCCCATTGCAGGCGGTTGTCGAAACCCAGGGTGTTCGATTCGCCTTCGCCAAGCGAGGCCACCCGCATGATGGTGGCGTCGTCCGGCAGCAGCATATAGCCGGGCGTGGCGCGGGTATCGACGCTCACATCGGTGTACTTGAGCGATTGGCTGAAGGACAGTGCGGCATTGAAGCGGTGTTCCAGCAGATAGTTCAGCGAATACTGCTCGCGGTTGAAGGCGTCGAAATCGGGTTCGCCAGGATAGCGGTTGCGCGGTAGTTCTCCGTTGGGATTGGGGCGCAGCGTGCCGCGTGCCGGCAGCGCCACGTAATCGCTGATCACCTCGTCATGCTGGAAATGCGACAGCAGCGTGATGCTGGTAGCGTCCGAAGCCAGCCAGGTCAGCGCCGGCGCCAGGTAGGCATGCTCGTCGTGCGCGAAATCGGTTCTGCCCTTGGCATCGCGTACGAGGCCGGTGAGCCGATACAGCAGGTTCCCGCTTCCAGGCAGCGCGCCGGCAAAATCCGCCGCGCCCTGCAGGCGGTCGTAGTTACCGGTTTGCAATTGCAGTTCGCGCACCGGTTCCGGCGTGGGGCGCTTGGTGACCATGTTGAGCATGCCACCGGGCGTATTCTGTCCATAAAGCACCGAGGCCGGCCCCTTGAGCACTTCGATGCGCTCCAGGCCGTAGGGCTCCACGCGCGGCAGCGTCACGCTGTAGGCGCCGAAGGGCACGCGCGAGCCGTCGAGGTAATCGCGCAGGTAGTAGCCGCGCGCCTGCAGGACGTCGGTGCGGCTGTCGCTGTCGCCGAAGGCGGGCGCCACGCCGGCCGAATAACGCACCGCCTGCTGCACCGATTGCGCGCCCTGAAACTCCATCTGGTCGCGTCCCACCACGCTGATGCTCTGCGGCACTTCCACCAGCGGCGTATCGGTCTTGCTTGCGGTGGCGCTGCGCAGCGCCTGGTAGCCGAGCACCGGCCCGCCGGCGAATTCCGTGTTGGCGCCAATGCGCAGCGGTGGCAGCGTGGTGGCGCCGGCGGGAACGGGACGCAGGCGGTATTGGCCCTGCGCGTTGCTTTCGGCCATCAGCCCCGTGCCGGCCAGCAGCGCATCGAGCGCCGCCGGGATGCTGTAGCTGCCGCGCACGCCGGGGCTTTGCCGGCCCTGTGCCAGATCGGAGGTGCCCGCCAGGAAAATGCCTGCCTGGGTGGAGAACTGCGTCAGCACGTCGGCAAGCGGCCCAGGGGCAATGTCGTAGCGGCGCAGCGCCTCTGTCGGCGCACGTTGGCCGGTAGCGGGCGCGGCACCTGCCTGCGCCAGGGCATTGGCTGGATAAAACGCTGACGTCAGCACGCTGGTCGCAAGCAGCAGGCTCAGCGTCAACGGACGCAACACGAGCGGCGGCGCGACCGCGCGGCAAATGCGTGACGGCTGGGAGCAGGAAAAGGAAAGGGCGGACAACGAACGAAGGCAAGACATGAACCGGGCTTCCTGTGAGGGCATTGAAGATGACAAGCGCGCCGGCGTTCACGGGATGGGCAGGGAGGAAACCATGCAGTACCCGGAATGTCGCGATGCGGCTCTTTCATTGACTGAATCAAGCGAAGCGGCAAAAAGCGGAACTGATTCCGAAAATTTTTTGTGGCCAGCACCCGGGACGTCCCTGGCACGACGCCAAGCATCACTCCAGGCGATTTTTGGAGAAGGTGCGAGGGCGCGTCAGGGCATCACGGCGGCGTCGATGCTGGCCCACCAGGGCAGCGTGCGCCGGACGCGGATGGGAAGGGCATAGCCAAGCAGGTCCAGGGCGGCGTCAGGGTCGTGCAGGGGAAAGTTGCCGAACACCCGCAGTTCCGCCACCTCGGGCGCCAGCCCGAGATAACCCCGGCGATAACGGCGCAGTTCCCCGACCACCTCGCGCAAGGGAATGTCGCGCGCCACCAGGATGCCGTCGCGCCAGGCTTCGCGTGCCAGGTCCGCCGGTTCGGCGGAGGCAAGCGCGGTAGTGGAAAAACGCCGCTGTTGGCCCGCCTCGACCACGCTTGTCGCGCCGCTTGCGGTAGTGATTTCCACCGCGCCTTCGAACACCGCAAGCAAGGTTTGCGTTTCCTCCAGCCGCACGGTGAAACGCGTGCCGAGCGCCCGCAGCCTCCCTTGCGGCGTGGCCACCAGGAAGGGACGCTGCGCATCGCCGGCGGTGGCGATGAGGATTTCGCCGGCCCACAACTGCAGCAGGCGCTGGTTGATGTCGTAGTGTTCATCGAACGCCGCCGCGGTATTGAGCCAAACCTGCGTGCCGTCGGCTAGGACAAGGCTGCGGATTTCGCCTGTGGCGCTGCGATGCCCGGCGCTCCAGGCACGCGCCAGACGCGGCAGTGAGGACGGCGGCAAAGTCTGCCAGCCAAGCAGCGCGGTGCCGGCCACGATGGCGCTGCCGCGCAATAGCCGGCGGCGCTTGATCAACCGCTCGTTTGCCGTCCACAGTCCTTCCGCGGTGCGCCGTGGGTCGGGGGTATCCTGCAGGCTTTCGAAGCGGTTGCTGATCTGTTCCACGCAATGCCAGGCCTGGCGGTGCTGCGGCTGTTGCGCCAGCCAGGCCTGCCAGTGCGTCCGGTCACTGTCGGTGGCATCGCCCGAGCGTAGGAGGGCATACCATTCGGCAGCCTGTTCCAGCACCTGGTGCGAAGGTTCGCCGGACACGGCGGCGGCAATTGGCGAAGCGGTATGGTGCATGGGTCAGGCCAGGTGGGGATCGAGCAGGGCAGCGGCGGTATCGCGGGCCTGCAACTGCAGACAGCGCAGCATTACCTGCGCCACGTATTTGCGCACCATGCGGCTGGAAACGCCCAGCTCATCGGCAACCTCCCGATCGGTCATGCGGCACACCTCGCCAAGCAGAAATGCGCGCGCCGCCTTTGGCGGCAGATCCAGCAGCATGGCGCTGATTTCCTGCAAGGCTTCCAGCACCATGGCCTGGCGTTCAGGGGAGGGCGCGAATTGTTCGGGCCGCGCGGCGAGGGTATCGAGCCAGGCCTGTTCGATCTCGCGCCGATGCCACAGGTTGATGCACAGGCCCTGCGCCATGCTGCGCAGGTAGGCGCGCGTCGCGCCGAAACTGTCGAAGCCGCGGGGCGCCGGTTTGAGAATCAGGCGCAGGAACACGTCGTGGGCCAGGTCGGCGGCATCCGTGGCATTGCCAAGGCGTCGCCACAGCCATTTGTGCAGCCAGCCATGATGCTCGCCGTACAGAATGCCGACGTCCGTTTGCGGGCCGAGCCCTCGATCCGACACAGTGAACTCCCGCAGGGCGCTGGCGCCCGCATGCAAATGAGAATTGATCTCATTTTATTTGCTAAGGCAGGGCAAAGGCAACTCTTGCTAACATGGCGCCTCGTTATGCAATTCTCTTCAAGGTAGTCCATACGCATGAACAAACCCGAACAAGAACCGCAGTCTCCGCTCGAATCCGACGAGGTGGTGCCACGCAACACGCCCACCACGCAACGCTTCATCGATTATCTGGCGCAACAGATGACCCGCGTGCCCGGCTTCAAGCCGCCACCGGTCACGCAAAAGGACCTGTGTCCGATCGATTGCAGCGAGGAAGACAGCTACGAATTCCGCAGCGCCGGCGTGCTGCTCAAGGCGCTGGCCGCCGAGGCCAAGGCCTGGAGCGCACAGTTGCCGCCCAATTACTATCCGGCCATCGTCGCCATTCTGCATGGCGGCATGCAGGTACAGGTGCATTCGCTGGCGCAGGTCAGCTTCGACGGCATCCGCATCGAGGGCCTGCTTGGCGACAGCCCCTGTTCCATCCTGGCGCACCAGAACACGGTGCAGCTCATCTGCCACGCCATGCAAGTGGATGGCGAGCAGGAGGAGGAACCGCACCCGATCGGTTTCATCTGGCCCGACCACAACGAAAAAGTGTGAGCCGATGACCGCTCCGAAACGAGAAGGGGTAAGCGCATGACCGCGCTGAGTGTCAACCTCAACAAGCTGGCTCTGCTGCGCAATTCGCGCGGACGCAACTATCCGGATCTGCTGGACTTCGCCCGGCGCTTCATTGCGCTTGGCGTGGCCGGGCTCACCATCCATCCGCGCCCGGACGAACGCCACATCAAGCGCCGCGACGCCTACGCGCTGGCGGAGTTGCTGCAGGACCATCCTGCGGTGGAGTTCAACATCGAGGGTTATCCCTCGCCGGAATTTCTGGCGCTGATCGCGGACGTGCGCCCGACGCAATGCACGCTGGTGCCGGATACGGACGATCAGCTGACTTCCGATCACGGTTGGGATTGCGTGGCGCAGGCGGCGTTTCTGACGCCGGTACTGGAACGGTTGCAGGAACTACAGGTGCGCAGCGCCCTGTTTCTCGATCCCGAACCGGCCCAGGCGGAAGCGGCGGCGCGGCTGGGATCGCAGCGTATCGAACTTTACACCGAAGCCTATGCCGCGGCGTATCACGGCCCCCACAAGCAGGCGGAGCTGGAGCGCTACCGGGCCACGGCGCAGCGCGCCCAGGCGCTTGGACTTGGCGTAAATGCCGGGCACGATCTCGACCTGGTCAACCTCGGTGACTTCCTGGCGCTTGGCGGCATTCTGGAAGTATCGATCGGTCACGCACTGACCGTGGAATGCATCGAATTCGGCATGGAAACGGTAATCGCGCACTATCTGGCGCTATGCCGCACCGCATCCACCACGGGCCTTTATTCAGCGCCTCCTTAAGTCCTTTCAGGAAAGGGGAGGCGGTGCGAGCACGAAGCTCTGTCCGATACGCTGCGCCAGCGAACGGTACACCGGCAGGCACAGCAGGGCGTCGAGCGCGGGGCTGCCGCTGAGCACCACGCGCACCAGGCCGTGGTCATGGCTTTGGATGTTGCACAGCATGCGCACGGCCATGAGCGTTGGTTCGTCCATGCCGTGCGCGTCGTCCACGATCAATACCAGGTGCCGATAGGGCGCCGCGCGGCTGCGCAGGTAATGCGTCAAGGTGCGGGTGAAATTGCGCGTGGCATCGAGCTGCAATTGCTCGACGATGCCATTTTGCAGCGCCTCCACCGATTGCGGCGGCGCCAGGAAATACACCACTTCCGTGCCTTGCGCACGCAAGGCCTGAAACAGCGCGCCGCACATCGCGCTCTTGCCGCTGCCGGCGGGACCAGTAAGCTTGATGACACCTTCGTTGGCCGTGAATGCGGCCAGGATGTCCTCGAGGAGAGAGCGATGGGAATCGGCGGCGGTGATCATGGCAATGTCAGAAAAAACGCTGCCTCCGTAGCGGAGCCCGTTACAGCGCGGCGGGTGTCAGCGCAGCAGCCACGCGGCCAGCAGGGTAAAGGCGCTTGCACCCAGGCAGGCCAGGATCAGCGTGCGGTTGTCGTGGCCGTTCTTGCCGGCATTGGCGTAGTGATGCAGCATCCGCGCATCCTCGGTGTCTTCGATGGCGCGGTTGGCATGCGCCAGCGTTACCTTGGTCTCGCCGCGGCCATAGGCCACCAGCAGGGCCTTGTGGCACAGAATGTTGATCAGCCGGGGAATGCCGGCACTGGCTTCGGCAACGGCGTCGATGGCTTGGGCGCTGAACAGGTTGATGCCGGGAAATCCCGAACGCGCCACGCGATGATTGATGTAGCTGGCCACTTCCTCGGACGTGAGCACCGGCAGTACGTAGGTAAAGGTGATGCGCTGCCTGAGCTGGCGCAGGGAATCACGATTGAGCAGGTCGTTCAGCTCCGGCTGCCCGAACAGTACGATCTGCAGCAGTTTTTCGCTTTCGGTTTCCAGGTTGGTCAACAGGCGCAGCGCCTCGATGCTTTCTTCCGGCATGGCCTGGGCTTCGTCCAGCAGAAACACCACTTTCTTGCCCGCCTGCTTGAGCTTGATCAGGTGCGCGTTGATCTGCCCCAGGATGTGATGACGGCCCTTTTCGATGGAAACCGGCAGCTCCAGTTCTTCCGCCAGCGCCAGCATGAGACCGTCAGGCGTGAGGAAGGGATTGGGAATGTAGGCGGTGACGTAGTCGTCGCCAAGCGTATTGAGCAGGCGGCGGCAAAGCAGGGTCTTGCCGGTGCCCACTTCGCCGGTGATCTTGATGAAACCTTCGCCGCCCGCGAGCGCCAGCAGAATCACCTCCAATGCCTGGTGGTGACCGTCGAGATCGATGAAGAAATCGGTGTTCGGCGTCAGCGTGAAGGGCAGTTCGCGCATGCCGAAGAATTCAAGGTACATAGTCAGGCTACATATTCAAGGCGTATGGGCGTCAGCATACTCGTGTGCAAGTTTTTCACTGACAGCGCCGAACGTATCGGCACGCGATTTTGTGCCGGCGGGCATGTCGTGTCCGTGGCCCCATAAGGTATCATGCCGGCGTTGCTCCCGCCGGGCCAGGCGCGGCTATTGTGCGCGTACGCCGGGGCCCGGCATAGTGGCAACCGCGCCATTTCGGCCAAACAGGAATATTTCCCAGCAGCGTCACAACCGGACATGAGCAACGAACTTCCACTGGCAAGCACGCGCGCCGCCCAGGAAAAACTGGTGGTGGCGATTTCCTCGCGCGCCCTGTTCAACCTCGACGAAAGCCACCGCGTCTACGAAACACAGGGCGTGGAAGCGTATCGGCAATACCAGATCGAACACGAGGAAGAACCGCTGGAACCGGGCGATGCCTTCCATCTGGTGAAAAAGCTGTTGAACATCAACACGCTGCTCGGGCAGCCGCGGGTGGAAGTGATATTGCTGTCGCGCAACACGGCGGATACCGGCCTGCGTGTGTTCAATTCCATCGAGCATCACCGGTTGACGATCAGCAAGGCGGCGTTCTGCGGCGGCTCCAGCCCGTACCGCTACATCAGCGCCTTCAACAGCCATCTGTTCCTGTCCACCAACGGCCCTGACGTGCGCGAGGCGTTGGACAACAATATCGCCGCCGCCACCATCATGCCCTCGAAAACCGCCAACACCGTGGATTACAAATTGCGCTTCGCCTTCGACGGCGACGCGGTGCTGTTTTCCGACGAAGCCGAACGCATCTACAAGAACCGCGGCCTGGAGGAGTTCGCCCGCAGCGAACGCGCCGCCGCGCGCACCCCGCTCAGCGGTGGGCCGTTCAAGCCGTTTCTGGCGGCGCTGCAACAATTGCAGCGCGAATTCGGTCCCGACGATTCACCGATACGCACGTCCTTGGTCACCGCGCGCGCCGCGCCGGCCCACGCCAGAGTGGTGCATACGCTGCGCGCCTGGGACATCAAGATCGACGAATCGCTGTTCCTTGGCGGTTTGGACAAGGGCGCGTTCCTGCGCGCCTACGACGCCGACGTGTTCTTCGACGACCAGGAAGGCCACTGCGAATCGGCGCGCGAACACGTTGCCACCGGGCATGTGCCCTCCGGCATCGCCAACCAGAGAAACGATGGCTGATTATCGGCTGTCGTGCTTTGCCTTTCTGCCACCCACCTGCAACCAATGGAGTAACTACGTGGAAATTGCCTGTCTTGACCTGGAAGGAGTACTGATCCCGGAAATCTGGATCGGATTAGCCGAGCAAACCGGCATCGAGGCCCTGCGGATGACCACCCGCGACGAGCCAGACTACGACAAGCTGATGAAAATGCGCCTGGGCATCCTGAAAGAGCACGGCCTTGGCCTGCCGCAGATACGGGAAGTGGTGGCCACGTTGCAACCGCTCGAAGGCGCCGCCGATTTCATCGCCTGGTTACGCCAGTACTTCCAGGTGGTGATCCTGTCGGATACCTACTACGAATTCGTCATGCCGATGATGCGCGCGCTTGGCAATCCCACGATTCTCTGCCACCGGTTGGAAACGGACGCCGAGGGCGCGGTGGTGAACTATGTGCTGCGCCAGCCGGATCCGAAGCGCCAGGCGGTGAAGGCATTTCACATGCTCAATTACCGCGTGATCGCCGCCGGCGATTCCTACAACGACACCACCATGCTCACCGAAGCGGACGCCGGCATCCTGTTCCACGCGCCGCCGAACGTGATTGCGGATTTTCCGCAGTTTCCCGCGGTGCAGACCTACGAGGAATTGCAGCAACAGTTCCGCCTGGCGAGCAGCTTCGACATTCCCTGAACGCGGACAACCCCGGAGCATGACTGTGCTCCGGGGCCTTTTATGGCAGCCATCCATGGCCGCCACCCCTGCGGGGACGCTGCTGACGCAGCGCGAAAAATTGCTCCCGGCAATTTTTTCTACAGGTTGTCGATGAACATGGAAATCTTGTCGAGGGTTTCCTGGTATTCCTCCGCGCCGACAGAATCGGCCACCAGTCCACCGCCGCCCCAGGCATGGATGCGGTCACCTTCGCGCACCAGCGTGCGGATGGCGACGTTGCTGTCCATGTTGCCGTTGCAGTCCACCCAGCCGATGGCGCCGCAATAGACCGAGCGCGGCCGCGTTTCCAGTTCGCCGATGATTTCCATGGCGCGGATCTTGGGCGTGCCGGTGATGGAGCCGCCCGGAAAACCGGCTTCAATCAGGCGATATACATCCTGCGGCCGTTCCAGAACGCCGCTGATCGTGCTCACCAGGTGATGCACGTTGGTGAAGCTCTGCGTTTCGAACAGCTTGTCGACCGCCACCGAGCCGAAGCGGCAGACGCGCCCCAGGTCGTTGCGCAACAAATCCACGATCATCAGGTTTTCCGCGCGATCCTTGGCGCTGCCTTCCAGATCGAGGCGGTTGGCCAGATCCTGCGCCGGCTCGGCACTGCGGGGGCGGGTGCCCTTGATCGGCTGGGTCAACACGCGGCCCTCGCGCACCTGCAGGAAGCGTTCCGGCGAAAAACTGAGTACCTGCAGCGCCTCGTGCTCGATAAAGGCGGCAAAGGGCGCCTGCGCGCGCTGTTGCAGTTGTTTGAAGGCCTGCCAGCCATCGCCCGCGCAGGTGGCGGTGAAGCATTGCGCGAGGTTGACCTGGTAGCAGTCGCCGGCATGGATGTAGTCGATCACGCGCTGGAAGCGCGACAGGTATTCCTCGCGGGTGAAGTTGGAGCGGAATGGCGACAACAGACGGAAATCCTCGCGGCGGCGCGGCACGTGTGGCGTTTGCGCCAGCGACTGTGCGGTGGCGAGTATCGCGGCCTCGCGCGCGGGCGTGGTGCGCCGCACGATCAGGCGGCTCTGTTGCCGGCGATGATCGCGCTGGATCACCCAGTCGTAGATGCCCACCAGCATGTCGGGCGCAGCGATGTCCGCCTCGTCAGCCGCCATGTCGCGCGCGATGCGGTTCTGGCCATGCAGCAGTTCATAGCCGAAATAGCCGGCGGCACCGCCGGTGAACAGCAGTTCGGGCTCGCTTGCCCGCGGTTGTATGGGACAGCAGGCGGCAAGCGCCTGGAACGGCGCGCTGTCGTCCTCGACCACGCTGCCGTCGAGGCAGTCCAGCACGCGGGTGCGACCGCGGTGATGCTGCACGATGGCAAGCGGGTCGGCGCAGACGAAGTCCACGTTGCCGGCGGGATGGCTGCCGTCGCCGCTGCAATACAGCTGCGGCAGGCGTTTGTCGCGCAAGGCCTCGTACCAGGCCTCGATGCTCAGGGAATAGGGAAGGGCGATGACATGTGCGATGTCACCCGGAACCATCGTCATAGTGCAATACCGGTGTCGCGGACCCCGGAATTCAAAGACAGTTGTGCGGTCGGGGCAGCCCGGCGATTTTACTGGCGACCCGGGCCGGGCTGCCAGGGAAGAGTTTCATCAAATAGAGGCTGTTGCCCTTGTCGGGCCCCAGTTCGACTTCCACCAGCTTTACCAGGATGCGCATGATCGGGGAAATCCCGCGGCGGCTGTGAAAATCACGGATGAGGTTGAGAATTTCCCAATGCTCGAGAGTCAATTCCACGTCGTGCTGCATCGCCAGGGTGTGGGCTACGTCTTCGCTCCAATCGTTCAGATGTTCCAGGTAGCCATCCCTGTCGAGCAGGATCGACTTATTGGAAACTGTCAAAATCTGCCCCATGAAAGCCTCGCAAGAATTGCAACAACAGAAGAGGGTAGAACGCCGGGAGCCGGGCGCGCTCCTTGGCGGTTACCAGGTTATGATGCGGTCGAAACGCAGGGTCAGCGCCACGAATCCGGCATAGTCGACGCATTCGACCCGGGGAGGGATTTTGGCAGATATTCCCCTGGCCACCAAATCGCCGGACAGGGCAAAGGCGGGGAAATTGTCAATACTTTGAACCACATCCCGTTTATCCAGCAGAAGGTACACGGCCTCTTCCATCAGGAGCAGTGCATCGCCGGCATGCAGGCAGGCCTGGCACGCGGCAAGGGTGTCGGTGTCGTGACGATTGAGCACGAACAGGGTGTTCATCCGCAATGCTCCACGATCTCGCACTGCTGCATCAGTTGCCGCAGGCCAGCTTGATCGAGCAGTGTGGGCGAGGGCAGCAACAGGGCGTTTGTGTCCAGGCCATGGCGATGCAGCGCCTCGCGTTCGGCATAAACGTGAGTCACCCCGTAGAGCTCCAGCGCCGGCAGCTGCCGCGCCAGCGTCTTCAGTTGCAGATCGGTGCCATCCTGCTGTTCCAGCAAGTGCAATACGCCATCGCCCCAGAAGCACAGGTGTACTTCCTGATCCAGCACCGCCGTGGTCATCAGCAGGTCCAGCAAGGCCTGCGCACGCGGCTGCCAGGGGCTGCAGCTCACCAGGAACAGAAAGCGGCGGGGAGAGGGCGTGGCCATGACTCAGGCCTTGAACGCGAGGTGGCGATCGGCCAGCAACATGGCTTCCACCCATTGTCCGAGTCCGCCGATGCTGAAACCGGGCAGCAGACTGCCCTGGCCGCGTTCGTAGCGATCGGCTTCCTCTGCGCTCAGCACGCCGTACCGCAATGCGGACGACACGCATACCACGGCGTCGAGTTGGTGTTCGGTCACGAGTTGCTGCCAGGCACGGGGAAGATGCAATTCGTCCTGCGGCGGCACGATCAGGGAGGAGGCGTTGAGTACGCCACCCTGATAGAAGAACAAGCGGTAGATTTCATGCCCCTGCGCCAGTACGGCGCAGGTAAAGTGCAGGGCGCTGGTTGCCGCTTGCGCGGTATAGGGCGCTTCCTGAATCAGAATGCTGAAACGGCTCATGGCAAGACAACGCCCGAGCCGTCAGCAGTGTTTTGCAGATTTGCGTTCAATCCTCGCCCATGCCGCCCATCAACTGCAGCAGGCTGACGAAGATGTTGTATACGCTCAGGTAAAGACTGACGGTGGCGCGGATGTAGTTGGTTTCGCCGCCATGGATGATGCGGCTGGTGTCGAACAGAATCAGGCCGCTCATCAGCAGCACCACCAGTGCCGGGAAGGCCAGGTTCAGCAGGGGAATGTTCAGGAACAGGTTGGCGATCATCGCCACCACCATGACCACCAGCCCCGTCATGAGGAAGCCTTGCATGAAGCTGAAGTCCTTGCGGCTGACCAGCACGTAGCCGGACAGGGCGAAGAACACCAGTGCGGTACCGGACAGCGCCTGGAACACCAGGGCACCGCCGCCGGGCAGCGCCAGATAGGCATTGAGGATAGGGCCGAGCGTAAGGCCCATCAAACCGGTGAACACGAATACCGCCACCAGGCCCTGGCCGCTGTCGGCCACCTTATGTACCCAGAACAGCGAGGCGAAGCTGGCGATGAACAGCATCCAGTACGCGCCGCGGCCCAGTTCCAGGCTGGTGCCGATGGCCGCGCAGACTGCGCTGAACAGGATGGTGAGCGCCAAAAGCAGATAGGTGTTGCGCAATACCTTGCTGGCGTTCAGCGCGCCGAGCGCGGCGGAACCCTGGGCATAGGGCAGATCATGGGCAGCGTCTTTCATGGCTCACTCCTCAGTGTGATTACAGCCCTGAATGTTACCTGCCGCGCCACCGTTTGCAAGCGCGCGGTTTGCCTGGACGGGGCCTTGTTGTACCATTCGCCGCTTCACGGAGGGGTGGCAGAGCGGTTGAATGCACCGGTCTTGAAAACCGGCGTAGGTGCGAGCCTACCGAGAGTTCGAATCTCTCCCCCTCCGCCAATTTCTCCATTACGCATGACGGCGTAGTACGGCACCAGGCTGTTATTCCTTCGACGAATGCCGGCTCCACGTAAGCCAGCAGGCGCCTCTGCGGAAGCGGGACATGCTGCTAACCATCCTGACCCTGAGCCATCTGGCGCTCTTTTCCGCCGTGACGCTGCGCGTGCTGGCGCGGCCGCAGCTCAATACTTCGACGCGAACGGCCTGGGTGTTCCTGCTGCTGGCGCTGCCGTTTCTTGGCGCCGTGGCCTATCTGCTGATCGGGGAAATCTATTTCGGCAAAGGGGAACGGGCGAAGGCGTCGCGCGTCATGCATAGGGTCGGCGACCACGTGGTGGCCAGCGGTGAACCGCGCAATGCCAAAAAGTGGGGACAGGCCAGCGCTTTTGCGGCATCGATCAACGGCTTCGGCGTTTGCGGCGGCAATCGCTCCGAACTGTTGGACAGCCCTGCCGGCGCGCGTCAGCGGATGCTCGATGACATGGACGCGGCGCGGGAATCGATCAACGTGCTTTATTACATCTGGCTCGATGACGACACCGGCCGCGCGGTGGCCGAGGCGCTGATCCGTGCCGCCGGACGCGGCGTTCGCTGCCGCGCCATGGTGGATGCGCTGGGATCACGCCGCTTCATCGCCTCCGCCACCTGGCGCAAATTGCAGCAGGCCGGCATTCACACCGTGGTGGCGCTGCCGATCGACAAGCCCTGGCAGGTGATGTTCCAGCGGCGCCTCGATCTGCGCAATCACCGCAAGATCACCGTGATCGACGGACGAATCTGCCATTGCGGCAGCCAGAACTGCGCCGATGCCGCCTTTTTGCCGAAACGGCGCTTCGCGCCCTGGGTCGACATCATGGTGCGCCTGGAAGGGCCGGTGGCACTGCAGATGAACCTGTTGTTCGCGCAGGATTGGCTGCGGTACCGCGACGAGGACGTGACGCACTTCACCCGGGAACCGCCGGTGTTCGAGGACGGCTTCGGTGCGCAGGTGGTGGGCACCGGCCCCATGGTCAACCGCAACGTGACCGCACAGTTGTTTTCGCGGCTGATCTTCGCGGCGCGCGAGGAACTGATCATCACCACGCCTTATTTCGTGCCGGGGGAGGTGGTATGCGCGGCGCTGCTTGGCGCGGCGTTTTCCGGCGTCAAGGTGACGCTGATCGTGCCGCATCGCAACGATTCCGGTTTCGTGGGGCATGCCAGCCGTTCCTACTATCCCTTGCTGACGCGGGCAGGCGTGACCATCGCCGAATATCAGGGTGGGCTGTTGCACGCCAAAATCCTGACCGTCGATGGCAGGATGACCTTCATGGGCTCGTCCAATCTCGACATCCGCAGTTTCGACTTGAATTTCGAGAACGACGTTCTGCTGCACGATCCGCAGCTGAGCGCGGCAATCCGCGCGCGCCAATTGGCCTACGTGGCGCAATCAGTGCTGATCGATCCCAAGGAGGTGCGCCGCTGGCCGGTCTACAAGCGCATCTGGCTGAATGCCTTTGCCGCGCTGGGGCCGTTGTTGTAGCGGCCTCTTCTCAAAGCTGTTCAAAAAAGCCGCTTGAGGCTGTTTCATAAACACAGCTCAAGGCTGTTTCATAAATACGCTCAGGGCTGCTTCATAAACACGCTCAAGGCTGTTTCATAAATACGCTCAAGGCTGTGGCTCAAGCCTGAAAAGGTCGACGAAATCCTGCGCGGCCGCGCCGTCTCCCTGTATCTCGATAATGCCCTTGGCAAGCAGTTGCGACAGGGGCTTCCTGCCGTAGACGGCGGCAGCCATGGCGTTGCCGTTCGCCTTCAGGACGAACGGTGCCTCGGCGCGGGAAACCGCTTTGGTGATGAGGTCGCCATTCTTGAGACGCGCCTCGAACGCTTCCTTGCCGAAATCGAAACCCGCCAGCAGCGTGCGGTCCTGCGCCTGCTTGCGCTGCAGGTTCACGCCCATCGAGATCATCAGCGCGGTGGGGCTGATGAAGCGCGAAGGGTCATGCCCGGGAATGGTGAGCGCCCAGCGGCACAGCGCCTGCAGCACCGGCAAAAGACCACGCCCGGCGTCAGTCAACGCATAGACGCCCAACCCGGCGTCGTGCACAACGACGCCGACTTCCTGCAGCTGCGCCAGGCGCGAGGTCAGCACCCCCGCGGTGATGCCCGGCAGGCCAGCGCGGATCATCTGGAAGCGCTTGGGCGTGAACATCAGTTCCCGAACCACGAGCAGGGCCCAGCGATCGCCGATCTGGTTGAGCGCATGAACCGCCAGGCAGCCTTCGTCGTAGCGCAGGCGTGAGATTTCCGTTTTTTTAGTCATATTTCCATACTAATGGTTGTTTTTTAATATTCAAGCATTCAAGCTGCGGCCATGGAGACGATGATCAAGAGAGGCAACATTCCATGACCTACTACACCGGCTCGATCGCGGCCGTTCCGGCCGCCAACAAACAGCAGTTCATCGATCACGCCAAGGCCACCTGGGTGCTGTTTCAGCCCTACGGCGCCACCCGCATGATCGAGAGTTGGGGTGTCGACATTCCAAAAGGCAAGGTCACCGACCTGTATGGCGCCGTGAACGCCAAGGACGACGAAACAGTGGCCTTTTCCTGGATCGAGTGGCCGGACAAGGCTACCGCGGACAGCGCCTGGCAAAAGATGCAGAGCGATCCGGCCATGCAGGCAATGCCGCAGATGCCCTTCGATGGCAGCCGCATGATATTCGGCGGCTTCGAACCGATCTTTGCGCAGGGAACCGACAGAGGCGCGGGCTACATCCAGGGCTTCGCATTGGCGGTACCCGAGAAGAACAAAAGCGCCTACGGCGACATGGCGGGATCCGCGTGGGAAAGCGCCTTTCGGCCCCATGGATGTCTCGGCATGGTCGAGGCCTGGGGAGTGGACGTGCCGCACGGCAAACAGACCGACTTCTATCGCGCCAGCAAGGCGGAAGCCGGCGAGGTGCCGATGTTCAGTTGGGTCGCATGGCCCGATAAAGCCACCTGCGATGCGGCTGCCGCGGCCATGATGGCAGGCATGGAAGGGAAGGAATTTCCGGAAATGCCCTTCGACGGCATGCGCATGATGTGGGGCGGCTTCGAGCCTGTATTCGATTCGGCGAAAGGGGGAAAACAATGAGCTATCAAGGCAATCCCTGTTGGTACGAATTGGGTACCCGCGATCTGGACGGTGCCGCTGCATTCTACCAGCGGATTCTTGGATGGCAGGTGGTCGATGCCGGCGTGGAGGGTTTCGACTATCGCCTGGCCAAAGCCAAAGAGGACATGGTGGCCGGATTGATGTCCACCGCCACGCAGGAAGCAAGCCCGCCGCCGAACTGGCTGATCTATTTCGCCGCCGACGACTGCGACAAAAGCGTTGCCACCGTCACCGCGGCGGGCGGCAAGGTCCTGAAAGGGCCGGCCGACATTCCGGGAACCGGCCGTTACGCGGTGGTCCTCGATCCGCAGGGCGCCGCCTTCGGCCTGCTGCAACCCGACATGAGCCGGATGAGCGAGGCGGACCGCGCCAAGGCCGAGGCCGGCGAGGGCGCGTTCAACCAGAAAAAGGCCGGACACGGCAACTGGAACGAATTGATGTCGAGCGACCCGCAGGCCGCACTGACCTTCTATCTGGATCTGTTCGGCTGGACCCAGGGTGAAGCGATGGACATGGGAGCCATGGGCACTTATCAGCTGGTCCGCCGCAAGGGCGTGGATATCGGCGCCATCATGGGCCTAGGAGGGTCGCCGGTGCCGGCCTGGCTCCCGTATTTTGGCGTTGCCGGCAAGACGACGGCTGTCGTGGACGCCATCAAGGCAGCCGGCGGGTCGGTGCACCACGGGCCAAGCGAAGTGCCTGGGCCCGCTTATATCGTGGTAGCCCAGGATCCGCAGGGCGCGTGGTTTGCGGTGGTCGGTCCCGAAAAATGAACGGGGAGGGGGCTGCTCCTGCTGGTGGAACTGTGCCTTCCGGATGGTACTTCACCAGGCTAGCGCCTCACTGCAGATAAACAGCTTCGAACCGCGCCAGTGGCATCAGGCTGGCGCGGTTGAGCGTCAGGCTGTTTCCTTCCAGGAAATAGCTGTCTGCCTGTTCCAATACTTCGCTGAAGCTTCGTTCAACCTCCATGCCCACGCTGCAGAATTTGCGGGTCATGGCCAATTGACCAAAACTCAGGCGCGCATTTGCGGCATCGAGCGTATAACTTCCGCTGAAGCCGTTGCAGCCCGCAAAACCGGTAACGCGGTTTTCCGCCACCTTGAGGATGAAGTGGGGTTCCTGTTCCAGCGCGGTAACCGGCTGGCCGTGCAGTTCCACCAGCTTCCAGTATCTCTCGGTAACGTCGCCCATCAGCTTCGTCAGCACATAGTGCTCGGCAAGCACGCCGGTAATCACCGAGCCGTCGAGCGCCAGGCGCGTGAGGCGGTTTTCGCCAACCTGATAGCGGGCAGGATCGCCGCCCGACAGGCTGATCGCATTGCCGCCTTCGTCCCATTGAAAAGTACCCTGTTCATCATCGGTATCCAGTCCGCGTTCTCCCAGATAGCGCGTGCTGCCGGTGTAGGTGCCGTCCGCATTCAGCGTGACGACGGTTTCGATGCCTTCGCAATCGGCGCAGGGCAGGACGCCTCGATAGGTGCCGGCCCAGTCGAGTGCGTTGCGGGAATTGTGCGCGGCGTCAGCGACACCTGCCTGTTCCGTCAATGGCGCGCAGCCACCGGCCATGAACAGCAGCGACAGGCAGCCTGCGGCGATCAGGGAATGTTGCATGGCATGTCTCCATTGCATGTGCGATAGCCGACTCTAGTACAAAACGCAGTGGGAATCTGCGGGGCATCGGCGGAGATCGCGCTGTTGATGGCCGAGGGACGCAACGATACCCACGCTTGAGTGCAAGTGCTGCGCGGGCGATTCACTGCATTGGATGGAATGCTCGAACGCAACCCACTGCAATCCTGCTACGCCGAAACTGCTGTTTGCGCTTCAGTCTGCGCCGCGGTTCTTTTGCGTATCGACGCCAGCGCCAGCTTCACGCTGCGGCGGAAATAGACTTTCGAGCGACTGATACCCTGGCTCAGCAGGGTGCGCCGCAAGGGACGCGCGGCTCCGGCAAGATAAACCGATGCGCCATGGCGCTGCGCCTTGCGGATGAAGCCGTTGAGCGTGGCGGCGCCGGTGGAATCGAGCATCGACACGGCGGACAGGTCGATGACGTACGCATTCGGCTGATCGGCGATGCTGTCGAGCGCCATGCTCACCGCGCCCGCCGCACCGAAGAAAAACGCACCCGAGAGCCGCACCACCGCCACGTCGCGGTCGCTGGCCAACGTGGCATCGTAGCGGCCGCGCTCGCCGCCGTTGCTGCCGTCGGCCTGATCCTCCGCGATGAGCGGCAGACCGCTCTCCACGTCCACCGTCTGCGCCATGCGTTGCAGGAACAGCAGCACACTCAACGAGAATCCCACCAGGATGCCGGTGCTCAGATCACGGAAGATCACCAGTACGAAGGTAAGCAACAGTACCGCCGCATCGGCGCGCGAGGCGCGCAGCAACGTGGCGAATGCATGTTTCTCGGCCATGTTCCAGGCCACCACCGCCAGTACGCCGGCAAGCGCCGCCAACGGGATGTAGGCCGCCAGCGGCGCCGCCACCAGCATGAACAGCAACAGGAACAGCGCATGCAGCATGCCGGAAACAGGGCCGCGCGCGCCGGAGCGCACGTTGGCGGCCGTGCGCGCAATGTTGCCGGTCACGCAGATGCCGCCGAACAGGGGCGATGCCAGGTTGGCCAGGCCCTGGGCCACCAGTTCGCAGTTGGAGCGGTGGCGGCGCCCGGTCATGGAATCGGCCACCACCGCGGACAGCAGGCTTTCGATACAGCCAAGCAAGGCAAAGGCGAACGCGTTCGGCAACACCGCCGCCACCTGCGCGTAGGAAAATTCCGGCAGGCGCGGCATCGGCAAGGTCTGCGGGATGCCGCCGAAACGCGTGCCGATGGTTTCCACCGGCAACCCTGCCAGGGCAGCGATGAGAGATGTCATGGTGACCGCGATGAGAAAAGCGGGCCACAGCGGCCGATAGCGCCGTGTCACGGCAATCAGGCCGATGGTAAGCGCAGCGATGGCGATTGCCGCCACGTTGAAACTGGGCAGGGCGCCCGCGAGCGCCTGCAGTTTGGGCAAGAGCGGTGCCGGTTCCTCCGCTAGGCCAAGGCCCAACAGATCTTTGATCTGGCTGGCGAAGATGATCACCGCGATCCCGGCGGTAAAGCCGACGGTGACCGGGTAGGGCATGTACTTGATGAACGTGCCGAGCCGCAGCAGTCCCACCGCCGCAAGCAGCAGGCCCGACAGGAAAGTGGCAAGCAGCAAACCCTCCAGCCCGTGCTGCGCCACCGTGGCCGACACCAGCACGATGAACGCGCCGGCCGGTCCGCCGATCTGGAAACGGCTGCCGCCGAAGGCGGAAACGATGAAGCCACCCACGATGGACGTATACAGGCCGCGGTCGGGCGTCACGCCCGAGGCGATGGCGATCGCCATGGACAGCGGTAGCGCCACGATGGCCACCGTCAGGCCGGAAAGGGCGTCGGCCTTGAGCTGTGTCAGCCCATAGCCTTCCTTCAGCACCGTGACGAGCTTGGGCGAATAGAGTTCCAGAAAACCGGCTTTGTGGGGTGTGGCAACCATTGAGGATCCTTCTTGCCGCCTGGCAAGGGAGCGTCGGCCGCTCGATGTCAGCGTGGGAATTTTTGAACGCTTGTGAAGTAAATCGTCAGGGCGGCGCTTTCAGGCGCACGCCACGGCCACCGCCGGTGCTTGGGGCATTGTCGGCGAGCAGTTCGATGCCGGCGCGATCCAGCGCCTCGACCACCTTGATCAGGGTTTCGATGACACCGCGCACGTTACCTTCGCTGCCTTCCATGCGTTGGATGGTGGGCACCGACACGCCCGCCAGCTCGGCGAGCTGGCGCTGGTCGATGCCAAGCAAGGCACGGGCGGCACGCAGCTGCGCAGCCGTCAGCATGGCTTTCTCATAGCTGATCCATCAAATTTAAAGAATAATGCGTTTAAATTGATGATTAATATATCAGAACTGATTGATGAAAGTAGAGTGTTCATACAAGGCTTACGCAAAGGCCGGTGCCGCCAGCCGCCGTGCATAGTCGCGCAGATCGGCGGGCCAGGCTTCGTTCAGGGCAAAAAAACGCGTCTGATCCCCGGCATACAGCGCACGCGCCGCTTCCTCGTAACCTGCCTGGTTGCCCAGCATCGCCAGCATGAATCGGTCGGCCGCCTGCTGCGCTTCGCGCCGGCCTTGCGTGGTGCCCTCCGGCTGTTTGCGTGCGGTGTCCACCAGCCGGCGCAAGGCGGCGGAGGCACCGCCAGGCTGGCTTTGCAACCATTCCCAATGCCGTGGCAGCAAAGTGACTTCGCGGGCAACCACGCCAAGGCGAGGGCGTCCCGCCTGACGTGGGGCTGCCTCCGTTTCGGGGGGCGGCGTGGGCTGCAACCGGGCAAGAACTTCATCGTCCGTGCCGCGCAGGTCCAAGTCCACCTGGCGTCCGTTGTGATCGTCAAAGATCAGGATGGGGGCGGCATCCGCCTGCGCCAGCGCCTTGCGCACCAGCAAGGCGAGTTCGCCGGGCGGGGCGGAGGCAAGCAAACGTTCGCCGGTAAAGGCGGTATATCGCGGTGAGGAAAAAGACATGAAAAGCCCTCCAGGGATGGAGGGCTTATTTTACCCGGATGAAATAAGCTGTCAATATTATCCGGGTATTATTGGCGCGACTGCACCAGCTTGAGCGGACCTTTGCCCTGCATACCCACCATGTCGAGCAGCACGCGGCCGCTTTCGAGCAGGTAGGGATCGGGTTCGTCATCGGCGTCCTTGTCCTCTTCGCCCGCCAGCGCCAGTGCCTCGGGATCGGAATTTTCCAGGCCTTCACCATCTTCGCCATTTTCGGCCTTCAGCGCGTCGATGTCCGCCAGTGGTTCCTGACCCTTGGCAATGCGACGGTCGTTTTCGATCTGCAGGCGCCACGCGTCATCGGCCTCACGCTCGGCAAGCAACTGCTGCTCATTGAGCGTTATCGTGTTCTTGTCGCGGCTTTCCACCGCCTTGGCGATTTCAGCGTTGAGGAAGATGAAATCGGGGTCCGTGGCAATGCGCGTCTCGTGCCGTTTTTCCAGTTCAGGAATGAGCGGTTTCAGATCGGCATAGGGGCGATAGTAGTTCGGTGCGATGGTGTCCCAGGGCAGGGCAGTGGGCAGCGCGCTTTCGCCGATGTCAGGAGACACGGAGAAGATGTCCGGGAACAGGATGTCCGGCGTTACGCCCTTGTGCTGGGTGGACTCGCCCGAGATGCGATAGAACTTGGCGCGGGTGATCTTGATCTGGCCATCGCCAAGCGGAATCAGTTCCTGCACGGTGCCCTTGCCGAAGGTCTGGCTGCCGAGCACGAGGCCGCGCTGGTAGTCCTGGATGGCGCCCGCGAAAATCTCCGAGGCCGAAGCGCTCAAACGGTTGACCAATACCGCCATCGGGCCGTCGTAGACGATTTCCGGATCGGAATCGCCCTGCACGATCGGCGTACCCTCGGCATCGCGCACCTGTACCGTGGGACCGCGGCGGATGAACAGGCCCACCAACGAATTGGCCTCGCTCAGCGAGCCCCCGCCGTTGCGGCGCAGATCCACCACCACGCCTTCCACGTTTTCCTGTTTGAGCTTATCGAGCAGGGCACGCACGTCGCGCGTGCTGCTGCGGTAATTGGGATCGCGGCGCTGCAAAGCCTCGAAATCGATGTAGAAGGTGGGTAGGGTGATCACGCCGATGCGATGTGTTCCGCCATCGTATTCCACTTCCACGATTTCGCTCTTGGCCGAGGATTCCTCCAGCTTGACGGTGTCGCGGGTGATGCTGACGGTTTTGCTGTCGATGCCGGGGCTGCCGTTCGGCATGACGTTCAGCCGCACCACCGAGCCTTTTTCGCCGCGGATCAGCTGCACCACGTCGTCCACGCGCCAGCCGATGATGTCCACGAAAGGCTCGTCGCCCTGCGCCACGCCGACGATGCGGTCGGACGGATGCAACTGGCCGCTCACGTCGGCCGGTCCGCCGCTGACGATACTGACCACCTTGGTGTATTCATCTTCGGTGGTGAGCACCGCGCCGATGCCTTCCAGCGACAGCCGCATGCTCATGTTGAAATTTTCCGCCGCCCGCGGCGCGTAGTATTGCGTGTGCGGGTCGAACGTCATGGTCATGGCGTCCATGTAGCGCTGGTAGACGTCCAGACTGTTGGTCTTGAGCACCTGGCTCAGCTGCGAGCGGAAGCGCTTGCTCAACAGCTCGCGGATTTCCGGCAGTTCCTTGTCGGTGAGCTTGAGGCTGAGCACGCTGCTTTTCACCTGCTTGCGCCACAGATCCTCGAGTTCGGCACGGTCGGTCGGCCAAGGCGCCTTGGCGCGGTCGAGAATCATGCTTTCGTCGGCGGTGAAATCAAAAGGTTCCTGATCCTGCTCCACGCGTTCGATCGAATACACCAACCGTTCGATCAGGCGTTCCTGATAGCGGTTGAAGATGGTGAAGCCGGCTTCGGTATCGCCCTTGAGCAGCAGGTCGTCCAGCGTGTCGCGGTACTGTTCGAATTCGTCGATGTCGGCCTGGGTGAAATACATGCGCGCGCCATCGAGGCTTTTGATGTAGCTGTCGAGCAATGTGCTCGAAAACGCATCGTCGACGTGGATTTCCGAATAATGGTTGCGCCGCAGTTCATCGAGGATGGAGCGGGTGGTGCGCGCGTAGTCGTTGGCGGGCGCCGTGGGATGGAATATCTGTTCGGCGTCGAGCGGGATGTCGGCCGGCAGGTAAAGCGGCGCCTGCGCCTGTGCCAATGGCATGGACAACACGGGCAACAACAGTAGCGGGCGCAGATACCGTGCCAGGGTAAGCAAGGGAGCGGAGTGGGGCGCCTTGCCGGTGGAGTTCGTCAGTGTGATGTGCTTCGCTATATTCACTGCGTATTCCTGCCTAAAAACGTTGAAAACGTGTAAGGGCTTGTTTTTCCGGTACTTGAGTACATACCGACGCCCGTAAACTACCTTATTTGACCCCAACAATCATCGATTTTCTCAATCGGGCTTAATAATTTTTTTACGCGCCGACGCGTGCCGTTCACGCAATTGCACGTCGATATAGCGGTCGGTAATGGCACTTGAACCATGACCGGCATCGTCGCGCACATGTTCCCGCGGGCGGAACTTGACGTCTTCGGAAATGCCGGTGTGCCGCAGCCAATGCACCGTGGCGGCCTGCAATTGTTCGGCATCGTCGCTGAAGCCGTCGCGATGCAGCGCCTGTTCGGCCTGATCGAAGCACAACTGCACGATACTGCGTATCTGCCGCGTGCTGGCAATGCCTCCCTGGCCGCGGTTCTTGTGGATGAGCGGCGCGGCATCACCCGGCGGCGGCAATTCCGACAGACCGCGCGAACGGCGATAGCGACGCAGGGCGCCGAGCATCGTGTCGCTCACCGACACCAGGCGTTCCTTGTTGCCCTTGCCCACGGTACGGAACCACCAGTTGCCATCCAGATCGCGCTCGAAATCGCCCATGGAGGGCACCCAGCGTGAGGTTTCCGTCAATTCCGAAATACGCAGGTACATGCCGAACAGCGCATTCATGATGAACAGCGTGCGCTCATGCACCGCGGGTTCCGCCGCGGCAAGCGTTTCCGCCGCCTCGATCACGTAGGACCACTGCAATTCGGACAGGCGCCGGATCGGCTTGGCGCCCTGGGTCTTGCGCAGAAACTTGCTCTTCTGGCGCATCTGCGCCACCGGATTGGAGGCGCGGTAGTCTTCCTGGATAAGGTAGTTGAAGAAGCTGCTCAGCACCGAAAACATGGCCTGGATGGCGCTTTGCGACAAGGCGTAGCCGCCCTGGCCATCCTTGGTGGCGGTAACGTAGGGGCGCCATTCCGCATTCGGCACACGCTCGCCGCCGGCCTGGACGAAGCGCGCCACGTTGCGATCGCCGATCCAGCCGCGGGGCGGTTTGCGGGCAAATTCGATGTAGGCCTCGATGTCCTCGCGTTCCACCTCGGGCAGCGCCTTGTGCGCCACCAGCCAGCACCAGTGCAGGAAGTGTTCGATTTCGCGGCGGTAGGTGGAAAAGGTGTCGGGGCTGCCGCGATAGCTGTAGATGAATTCGCTGGCGTACTGGTAGTCGCTGACAGCCTGCGCCGGGTGTTCGGTGACCAGGTGCGTGACGCTGGTGATCGGATGCCGGTGCGGGTTCTGCATTTCCTGCAGGGTGTCGAAGAACGGAACAGGAGGTTTCATCACAATCAATATTTGTTAATCCAACACTTTAAAATTCTGTCTTATTCAACTGTATAACAAGGGAAATATTGCGAATTTTAAAGGTCGCATGAGGGTTTTTCTAATTTCCGGTAATAAAGATTACCGGAAATTAAAGATTAAGCAAACTTCTTCTGAAGGTATTCTGTGGTCCGCATCCATATCCGTTGCGACTCTGGCGTTCCGTTTGTACAGCCAGGGTACGCTGCAAGCACATCCGTGTGGCGCTCGGCTCCGGGCCATCCCTGGCCCTACGACGCCCCTGGCTGTACAAACGGAACGCCAGAGTCTCGGCATCGGGCCTCGATGTTCCGCATGAAGTGGATATCCGGTCCTGGGATGTCGTACGGAACGCTGAAGCCTGAAGCAGGCCTCTGCTGTCCCCGTTGCCTATCCAGGGGCGTATGCGGCCAGGGATGGCCGCATCCGAGCCGGCATGGATGCCCTCGTGGCGTCCCCTGGATAGGCAACGGGGACAGCAGAGGCCCTCAATATCGATGCGAACCACTATCAACTATGCGCGCGAGCCAAAAAACAGCTCCTTCACCTTCACCGCGTTCTCGTGCGCAGCGTGACGAATTCCTCGGCCACGGTGGGATGAATGCCGACCGTGCTGTCGAGCTGGGCCTTGGTCATGCCGCAGTTCATGGCGGCGGCGAAGCCCTGCATGATTTCGCCGGCTTCGCCGCCGACCATGTGCATGCCCAGGACGCGGTCGGAAGCCGGGTCCACCACCACCTTGAGATACGTGCGTTCCTGGCGGCCCGACAGGGTGTGCCGCAGGTGGCGGAAATCGCTTTCGAAGATCGCCACCTCATCATGGCATTGCCGCGCCTGGGCTTCACTCAGGCCCACGGTGGCCACTTCGGGATGGGAAAACACCGTGGTGGCGATGTTGTCGTAGGCAAGCGTGCGGCGGTTGTCTCCGTACAGGTGATCCACCAGCACCATGGCCTCGGCAAGCGCCACCGGGGTGAGCGCCATGCGCCCCACTACATCGCCAAGCGCGTAGATCGACGGTTCTGTGGTGCGGAAATTGGCATCCACTTCCACGTAACCGCTGTCCGAGAGCCGCACCGCGGTGTTTTCCAGGCCAAGTCCTGACAGATTGGGTCTGCGGCCAGTGGCGAGCAGCACGGCGTCCACGTGTTCCTGGGCACCGCTGGTGAAATCCACCGTGATGCTGCCGTCCTGCCGGCGACTCAGGCGCGTGACGTCGCTTTCGAGCATGAGTCGCAACTGCGTGGCGAGCGCTGCGGTCAGGTGCCGGCTCAGATCGGCGTCGAAATCCTTGAGCAAGGTATGCCCGCGATACGACAGCGCGATGTCGCAGCCAAGGCCGGCGAAGATCGAGGCAAGCTCCACCGCGATGTAACCGCCGCCCACCACCAGGATGCGGCGCGGCAGCGTGGGCAGATCGAAGATTTCATTGGAGGTGAGCGCCAATTCGGCGCCGGGCAGCTCGGGCACGTAGGGCCAGCCGCCGGTGGCGATCACTATCCGCTCCGCCCTCACCTTTCTGCCCGCCACTTCCACCGTGTGTGCATCGCACAGGCGTGCATGGGCTTGATACGTCTGCACGCCGGCTTTCTCCAGCAGGTTCTGGTAGATACCGTTCAGGCGTGTGATCTCGGTACGTTTATTGCGCACCAGCGTCGGCCAGTCGAACGCGGGCGTGCCCACCTGCCAGCCGAAACCGCGCGCGTCCTCGAACGCATGGCGGTAGTCCGCCGCGAAGTGATACAGCTTCTTGGGAATGCAGCCCACGTTGACGCAGGTACCTCCCAGATAGTTGGCTTCAGCCACGGCGACGTTCGCCCCTTTTTGCGCGGCCATGCGTGCCGCCCTCACGCCGGCGGAACCGGCTCCTATCACGAAAAGGTCAAGATCATTCATACTGCGGTTGCCGGCAATCCACGAAAAGGTTTTCAAAGCTAAAATATTAGGTTTATGATCCGGACGCCATCGTATTGATACATTGGACGCAAGATCCGATGTTGTCCCGGGCACCATTCGTATTGAGGGGCGAAATGCAAAACGAGAACGGCAGTCAGGCCGACAGCGACGATGACGTCGTGCTCGAACATGGCCTGGCGCTTGAAGAGGAAGACGCGCTCTCCGGGGAAAGAGAAGCCTCTGACGACAGAGAAACGTCTAGCGAGCGAGAAATGTCTGACGACGCAGACGTTTCCGACGACAGGGAAATCTCGGGCGAAAGCGAGGCTGAGGCCGGGCATGAAACTGCGTTGCAGTTCGACACGCACGAACAGCATGCCGCCGATACCGCGCCGTCGCTCGTGGAAAAGTTCGTGATTCGCCTGCCCGCCGGGCTGCGCGACCAGATCAAGCAATTGTCCGAACAGAACCGGCGCAGCATGAACGCCGAAATCATCCTGGTACTCGAAAACCACATCCGCCAGCAGTTGCTCGAGCAGATGGCACAGACGCATGACACGGAGTGCGCCGCTGAAGAAGGCCAGGAATCCGACAAGGAACAGGTGCTCAAATCCGTGCTCGAAAAATTGCCGGCGCAAAAGCAACAGGCGTTGCTGGAACTGCTGCGCAATTGAGCGATCCTGGTGAAGTGCAGCGCCTGCCGCTTGGGGCGCAATATCTCGACTACTATCCCGTCTACCTCCCACCCGCAGAAGCCGACGCCTGGCTGACGGCCTTGCTGCAGGAAACACCATGGCAGCAGGATAGCCTGCGCTTCGGCGGCAAGGCGGTGCCGGTGCCGCGTCTGCAAGCCTGGTATGGCGATGCCGCGGCGCAATATGGCTATTCCGGCCTCGACTTGCATCCGCTGCCCTGGACACTGCGCCTGCAGACACTGCGCGCACGTCTCGAACATGAACTGCAGCTTGCCTTCAACGCCGTGCTGCTCAATCTCTACCGCAACGGCGCCGACAGCGTGGCCTGGCACAGCGACGACGAAGCGAAGCTTGGCCCCTGCCCAATCATCGCCTCGCTCAGCCTCGGGGCGGCGCGGCGTTTCGAATTGAAGCCGCGCGGCGACGCGGGTCCGCCCGGCAAGCGCACGCTGGAACTTGCGCATGGTTCATTGGTCGTCATGGGCCCCGGACTGCAACAACACTGGCAACACCGCCTGCCGAAACAGCCGGAGATCACGCACAGCCGCATCAATCTGACTTTTCGTTTGATCCATGCGGTGGCATGATGGCGCCGTTTCTCGCCCTCTATATTTTCCTTCAGGTGATCGTGTGAAACGCCTCCTTACCAGCTTCAGCGCCCTGCTCTACCTGAGCGCCCTCCTTTGCTGTCTTCCCGCTTATAGCGAGACACTGCAAGGCAGCGGCGGCATGGTGTCTTCGCGTTCCGACATCGCCTCGCAGGTGGGCGCCGACATTCTGGCGGCTGGCGGTAATGCCATTGACGCCGCCGTGGCCACGGCCTTTGCACTGGCGGTCGCCTACCCTTCGGCGGGCAATCTCGGCGGCGGCGGTTTCATGGTGATCGCGCTGCAGGACGGCACGGTGCTCACCCAGGATCATCGCGAAATGGCGCCCGGCGCCGCGCATCGCGACATGTTCCTCGATGCGGAAGGCAACGTGGACCGCCAACTGGCGGTCGAAAGCCTGCAGGCGGCCGGCGTGCCCGGCTCGGTGGCGGGCCTGCTCGATGCGCTGGAACGCTACGGCAACCTGGAACGCCAGCAGGTACTGGCGCCGGCAATCGCGCTGGCACGCGACGGTTTCCCGTTGAACGAAGACCTGACCAACCAGTTCCGCGACAACCTGGAAGGATTCCGCCAATATCCCGCCTCCCTGGCGGTATTCAGCCGCGACGGCCAGGCCTACGCCGCCGGCGATCTGTGGCAACAGCCCGACCTGGCCGACACGCTGCAGCGCATCAGCGACCGAGGCCGTGACGGTTTCTACCAGGGCCGCACCGCCGATCTGATCGTGGCCGAGATGCAGCGCAACAACGGCCTCATCTCGCATGAAGATCTGCAGCGCTACGAACCCCGCTGGCGCGAACCGATCCACGGCACCTACCATGGCTACGACGTGTGGTCGATGCCCCCGCCCTCTTCCGGCGGCGTGCTGTTGCTGGAAATGCTCAACATGCTCGAGCCCCACACACTAGGCGCGCTTGGCTACGGCAACACCGCCACGCTGCATCTGATGATCGAGGCACAGCGCCGCGCCTATGCCGACCGCGCCGAATACCTTGGCGATCCCGACTTCGTCGAGGTGCCGGTGGCCATATTGGGCTCGAAGGAATATGCGCAGCAGCGCTTCGCCGATTTCGATCCCGAACACGCCACCGACAGCAACGCCATCGGCGCCGGCAGCTGGCCACAGGAAAGCCCACAGACCACCCACCTTTCCGTGGTCGACGGTCAGGGCAACGCCGTGTCCATGACCACCACGCTCAACCGTTCCTACGGCAACCGCATCGTGGTGCCGGGCGCGGGCTTTTTGCTGAACAATGAAATGGACGATTTTTCCAGCAAGCCCGATACGCCGAATTCGTATGGCCTCATCGGCCGCGATGCCAACGCGATCGCGCCCTACAAGCGCATGCTCAGTTCCATGACGCCCACCATCGTCACCCGCGACGGCAAGCCGGTATTGGTGACGGGATCGCCGGGCGGGTCCACCATCATCAACACGGTGCTGCAGGTGGTGATCAACGTGATCGACCATGGCATGGACGTCGAGCAGGCCGTGAACAGCCCGCGCATCCACCATCAATGGCTGCCCGACAACATCCGCTACGAATTCGGCGCCATGAGCGACGACACCGCCGCCGCGCTGCGCGCCATGGGTCACAAAGGCTTGCTGGGGTTCAACCTGGGCATCGGCGACGCCAACAGCGTGGGCGTCGCCGCGGACGGTACACTGACGGGCGTGTCGGATGTGCGCAACGACGGCGGCGTGGCGGGATTCTGAACGCAGCCCGGTGGCGGGATGCCACCGGCGGATTCCGGAACGAGAGTTTCAGCGAAAGCGCAGATTGCCGCGATTGAGCTCGCCCACGCTGCGTACGCCCATCAGCTTCATGCCGCGTTCGATTTCGTTGCGGTACTGCCCAAGCGCACGCTCCACGCCCGCCTGCCCAGCCGACAGCGCATACAGATACAGACGTCCACCGGCACAGGCTTTGGCGCCGAGCGAGAGCGCCTTGAGCACGTGCGTGCCGCGCTGGATGCCGCCTTCGCAGACCACGTCGATCTGATCCCCCACCGCATCCACGATTTCGGCCAACTGGTCGAACGGGCTGCGTGAACCGTCCAACTGGCGGCCGCCATGGTTCGACACCATGATGCCGCTGCAGCCGATGTCGACCGCGCGGCGCGCATCCGCCACGCTCATCACGCCTTTCAACGCAAAGTGGCCGCCCCATTGAGCGCACAGTCGCTCGGCGTCTTTCCAGTTCAGGCTCTGGTCGAGCATCTTGGCAAAATAGCTGCCGATCGAAGTGGCCATGCTGGAACCCTCGACCACGTGCGTGGACAGGTGCGGCAGGTCGAACTTCGGTTTGGTGAGATAGTTCCAGGTCCAGCGCGGACGCATGGCAAAGCTGAGCAGGCTGGACGGCGTCAGGCGCGGCGGCGAGGTGAAACCGGTGCGCAGGTCGCGCTCGCGGTTGCCGCCGGTGATGGTGTCCACGGTCAGAGTCATCACGTCGAATTTCGCCTCGCGGGCGCGCTCGATCATGCTGTCGTTCAGGCCGCGATCCTTGTGGTAGTAGAACTGGAACATCTTGGGCGTGTCGATCAGCGCACCGATTTCCTCCACGCTCACCGTGCCCAGCGAAGACACGCCGAACAGCGTGCCGTATTTCTGCGCGGCCCTGGCCACGGCGCGTTCACCTTCGTGATGGAACAGGCGTTGCAGCGCGGTGGGCGCGCAATACAACGGCATGGCCAGTTTCTTGCCGAACAGCGTCACCGACATGTCGACTTCCTGCACGCCGGTGAGCACGTTGGGCACCAGGTCCACACTGTCGAAAGCGCTGGTGTTGCGGCGGTAGGTCACTTCATCGTCGGCGGCGCCGTCGATGTAGTTGAAGATGGGGTATGGCAGACGCTGGCGGGCGAGCCGGCGGAAGTCCTGAAAGTTATGGCATTGGGTAAGCTTCATTGCAGTCCTGCATGTGTCAGTGGGCCTAGAGCGTATGCGTCAGGCGTGCGTTGTCGAAATGTCCGGCGAGGCAGTGCTCTATCCTCGCCCGGGCGGGGTTGTCCGTCGCGTCGAATCTTAACCCGATTCCCTGCGCGCGCTGACTCTGCGCATGGTGTGGTGTCAGCCATACCACCGTGGTGGCAAGCGGCAGCGGTTCGGGATCATCGAACAACCGCAGCAGCACGAAAACCCGATCGCCAAGCGCGTAATCCCTGGCGGTGGGCACGAACAGGCCGCCGTCCGCGATGAAATCCATGTAGGCATCGTGCAGCGCCGCGTGATCGGCGATATGCAGGCGCAACATGTCGTGCCGGCTTTCTGGCGTCGTTTCCTGCGTTTGTGTCTCTTCCCTGAGCATGATCGATTTCCTATGGCGTCGTTTTACGCAGTTTTTCCCGCAGGCGCACCCAGGCGCCGAACAAGGCTTCCAGAATCAACAATGGGTTGGCGTTGTTCGGGGCCAGCACCACCTTGTAAGCCTCGAGTACCTGGCGCTGGAACGCATGCAGAAGCAGCGGCAGGCGCGCCGTGCTGGCAGCACCCTGCAGCAATTGTGCGTACAGCGGCCGCAGATCCTCGTCGCGCAGCGGCGCCGCGCCCTGCGCGGTGGCCGCCAGGTCGCGGCAGGCCTCCAGCAGGAATTCAATGCTAGTCTGGATGGCGAACTTTTCACAATTTTTCGCGGCCGCGATCGGGGAGACTTCGCCGAGCAACAAGGCAAGCAGCTGTGCCGCCATCGCATCCTGGCAGGCAAGCGTGTCGTTGTCGCGCAGGGCCAGCGCGCGCAGTGGAGCGCCACGGGCCTTGTGCAGCAGGCGCTGCGCGTCAGAAGCGCCCATCTGCTGCAACCAGGCAAGCGCCTGTTCGTTGGAGGGCAACGCCACCTCCAACTGCTGGCAGCGGCTGCGCAGCGTGGCAAGCAACTGGCCACTGTGATGGCTCACCAGGATCAACACGGTACCCGGCGGGGGCTCTTCCAGAATCTTGAGCACGGCGTTGGCAGCGTTGAGGTTCATGGCCTCGGCCGGATGCAGTACCAGCACCTTGGTGCCGCGCTGCGAGGTGTTGTGGGCAAATTCGATCAGCTCACGGATCTGCCCCACCGTGATCTGGCGTTTTTCCGGCTCCAGCAGCAGCCAGTCGGGATGCGTGCCCACCGTGAAAAGATGACAGTCCTGGCAGCGACCGCAAGCGCCCTGCTCTCCCGGCTGGCTGCACAATAGCCACTGCGCCGCCGCGCGCACGAATTCCAGTTTGCCGATGCCCTCGGGGCCGGCCACCAGCCAGGCGTGTCCCAGACGCCGTTGCGCCTGCAGTTGCCGGAGCCGTGCAAAGTCTTCCTCGAACCAGGGCAGGTGCGCCATCGCTCAACCCTGGCCCGTAGCTGGCGGCGTCTGCAGCAGGCGGGATCCGACGGCGGCGCACAGTGTCTGGGTCACTTCCTCGACCGTGCGCGAAGCATCCACCAGCACGTGATCGCTGCCGCGTGCGGCCACCAGCCGGAAGCCCTCGCGCACCTTCTGCTGATACGCCAGCCCTTTTTTCTCGAAACGGTCCTCGCTGCCGCCTCGCGCGCGGGTGCGCGCCAGCGACACCTCTGGATCGAGATCCAGCACCAGGGTGAGATCCGGTGCGAAGTCGCCCACCACCATGGCATGCAACGCATCCACCGTGTCCAACCCAAGTCCGCCGGCGATGCCTTGGAAGGCGCGGGAGGAATCGGCAAAGCGGTCGCTGACCACCCACTGCCCGCGCGCCAGCGCCGGCCAGACGGTCTGCACCAGATGGCTGCGGCGAGCGGCATATACCAGCAGCAGTTCGCCCATGGCGTCCCAGCGCTCCGCCATGCCGTTCACCAGCAACTGGCGTATTTCCTCGGCGCCGGGCGAACCGCCGGGCTCACGGGTAAGCAGCACGTCGATGCCGCGTGCCCGCAGCCAGGCCACCAGCGCCCGGCTTTGCACGCCCTTGCCGGCGCCATCCACGCCCTCGATGGCGATGAAACGCCCTGGTTGCGGGTTCATGGTGTTGCGCCTCCTCCAAGCTGATAGCGCCGCACGGCGTCATTGTGCTCCTGCAGGGTGGTGGAAAAATAATGGCTGCCGTCGCCCCTGGACACGAAATACAGGGTTTCGCCGTCATCGGGATGCACGCTGGCCTCGAGCGCGGCACGTCCCGGCAGCGCAATCGGCGTGGGCGGCAAGCCAGGGCGGGTATAGGTATTCCAGGGCGTGTCGCTTTGCAGATGGGCGCGGGTGAGGTTGCCGTCGAAACCGGCGCCAAGGCCGTAGATCACGGTGGGATCGGTCTGCAGGCGCATGTTGCGCTGCAAGCGGCGCACGAACACGCCGGCAATCTGGAAGCGTTCCGCGTTCACCGCGGTTTCCTTTTCGATGATCGAGGCCATCACCAGCATTTCGTAAGGGTTGGCATAAGGCAGCCCGGCATCGCGTTCCTCCCACACCTGCGTCATCACCTCGCTCATCAGCGCCTGGGCGCGGCGCAACAGTTCAAGATCGGTCGTTCCCTTCACGTAGCGATAGGTATCGGGGAAGAACAGCCCTTCGGGGTAGCTGTCCAGGCCAAGGCGCTGCTGCAGGTCAAGCACATCGTTCAACACCGGCTTGATGGTGGGCTGCGCCTGGAGCGCGCGCAGTGCCTGCTCCAGCGTCCAGCCTTCCTGCAGGCGCACCTGGTGATACAGCACGTCGGCACGGTCCAGCTTGTCCAGAAATGCGCGCGCGCTCAAACCGGGCTGCAGCAGGTATTCGCCGGCCTGCAGGGTCATGTCCGGCAGCGTCAGGCGCGCGTACAGGCGCAGGTCGAACGCGCTTGGAATGATCGCCTCCTGCTCCAGGCGCGTCAGCACCCGGGTCAGGTTGCTGCCCTGGCCCACTTCCAGCAGGTAATCCTGCTGCAGATGCAGCGGTTGATCCAGGTGCTGGTAGTACATCAACACCCGGGCAAGCGCCAACAGCGCCAGCAACAGGGCCACCCCTGCCAGCGTTATCGCAAGCTTGCGCGTGACGATCGGCATCATGAACGGAGCAATTCCGCGAAGGCCGCCTGGGCCGATGCGCACAGCTTACCCGACTCGTAGCGGCGTGTGCCGCCCTCGTGCCGCAGCGTGGCCACGGGCAGAATGCCGGTGACGCTGTTGCAGAACACCAGTTCGTCGGCGGCCAGCACGTCCTGCAGGCCCAGGGGCGCCACGTCCACCTTGCCCTGCCAGCGCTGCAACAGATGCGCGCGCATGACACCATCGATGCCACATGCATCCAGATCCGGCGTGCACCAGCGGCCGCCAAGCGCCACGAAGAGATTGCTGCGCGTCCCCTCAATGGCGTTGCCGGCGGTGGAGAGCATCAAGCCTTCGTGGTAGTCGTCGCCCGGCCATTCGCGGCTGGCCAGTATCTGTTCGAGGCGGTTCAGGTGTTTGATGCCGGCCAGCGCACTCTGGAGGGCCAGGCGTTGGCGGCACACGAAGGCCTTGATGGGCACAGGGAGCGCGGGTGGCGCCGGATGCAGGCTGAGCAGGCGCGTGGGCGGTAATGCCGCAGGGCGATAGCCGCGTCCGCCGGCACCACGGGTATAGATCAGTTTGAGCACCGCGTGTTGCGGCTCAAAAATAGAAAAAATCTTTTTTATATCTTGAGTTACAAGATTTTCATCAAGTGGAATATCAAGTCTTGCGCAGCCCAGTGCCAAACGTTCCAAATGGGCATCGAGCAGGATGGGACGCCCTGCGTGGATCAGTACCGTCTCGAACAGGCCATCGCCGAACGCCAAACCACGGTCGTTGGCGGCAACCGTGCCGGCCGGTTCCCCGTTGACGAGTATCTGGCCGGCCTGCTCGCTCATGGATGCCTCAAACCCGCCGGAATACCAGGGAACCGTTGGTGCCGCCAAAGCCGAAGGAGTTGCTGATCACCAGGTCCAGCGCCATGTCGCGCGCCACGTGCGGCACGTAATCCAGATCGCAGCCTTCGCCGGGATTGTGTAGGTTGATGGTGGGTGGCACCACCTGGTGGCACAGCGACAGCACGCTGAAGATCGCTTCCACCGCGCCGGAAGCGCCAAGCAGATGGCCGACCATGGACTTGGTGGAGCTGACCGCCAGCTTGTTGGCATGCGGGCCGAACACCCGGTGGATGGCGCGTGTTTCGGCCAGGTCCCCCGCCGGCGTGGAAGTGCCATGGGCGTTGATGTACGCGATGTCTTCGGGATTCACCCGGGCGTCGCGCAGCGCATTGTGCATGCAGGCGGCGGCGCCGCGGCCGTCTTCCGGGGGCGAGGTGATGTGAAAGGCGTCGCCGCTCATGCCGAAGCCGAGCAGTTCCGCATAGACGCGCGCACCGCGCTTGACCGCGGCTTCGTATTCTTCCAGCACCATCATGCCGGCGCCGTCGCTCAGCACGAAGCCGTCGCGGTCGGCGTCCCAGGGGCGGCTGGCGGCCTGGGGGTCGTCGTTGCGGGTGGACAGCGCGCGCGCCGCGCAGAAGCCGCCGAGTCCGACCGGCGAAGTGGCCATTTCCGCCCCGCCCACCACCATGGCGTCGGCATCGCCGTAAGCGATCATGCGCGCGGCCAGACCGATGTTGTGCGTGCCCGTGGTGCAGGCGGTGGTGATGGCCACGTTGGGGCCCTGGAAGCCAAACTGGATCGACAGGGTGCCGGCGATCATGTTGATGATGGAACCGGGCACGAAGAACGGCGAAATCTTGCGCGGCCCGCTGCTGTCGATCACGTGCACCGTATTTTCGATGGAGGTGATGCCGCCGATGCCGGAGCCGGCGGCCACGCCGATGCGCAGCGGATCGTAGCCGGCTTCCTGCAGCCCGGCATCGCGCACGGCCTGCATGCCGGCGGCCACGCCATAGTGCAGGAAGGCGTCGATGCGGCGCGCTTCCTTGGGTTCCATGTAGTCGGTGATATCGAAATCGCGGACCGATCCCCCGAAGCGGGTGCTGTAGGCGCTGACATCGAAATGTTCGAGTGGTGCAATGCCGCTTTTACCAGCACACAGGCCTTCCCAGGTTTGCGCCACGGTGTTGCCCAGCGGGGTAATGGCGCCCATGCCGGTAATTACGACTCTTCTTCGGGACAAGTTTTTACCTCCCACTACAAGGTCCAGGATGTTCCTACACAGCCAATAAAAAAGCTACTCGGGACCAGGTCCGGAGTAGCTCTAGGCGGGGCGCGGACGGCAGTCAGGCTGGCCTGTCGCGCCCACGGGATCCGGCAGGGTTCACCACAGGAGCGGTTCCGCCTGAATCTTCATCAAAGGTGCTGGTTGATGTAGTCGATGGCCAGCTGAACGGTGGTGATCTTTTCGGCTTCTTCGTCGGGAATCTCGGTTTCGAACTCTTCTTCCAGCGCCATGACCAGCTCTACGGTATCGAGCGAGTCTGCGCCGAGATCTTCCACGAAGGCAGCTGCGTTTTTGACTTCTTCTTCTTTGACGCCGAGCTGCTCAGCGACAATCTTCTTCACTCGTTCTTCAATGCTACTCATAGCTTCAAGGGCTCCTGTGTTGAGGAAAAGGGGTTCCTGTCGAACTGCTTGTCGGAAACTAACTGGGTACCGTGCGCAATCCCCGCAACAGGGTTGCCCGGCTGTGATGGGGGCGGATTATGCCATATACATTCCACCGTTTGCATGGATAGTTTCACCGGTAATATAGGCCGCCTCCTGCGATGCGAGAAAGCCCGCAACGGCGGCGATTTCCTGCGCCTGGCCATAACGGCCCAGCGGAATCCGGCTCAAGAGCGCCTGCGCCTGCTCGGCGGGCAGGTCGCGCGTCATATCGGTGTCGATGAAGCCCGGTGCGATGCAGTTGACGGTGATGCCGCGCGAGCCCACTTCGATGGCCAGCGCGCGCGAATAGCCTTCAACAGCCGCCTTGGAAGCCGCGTAGTTCACCTGCCCCGGATTGCCGCTGGACCCCACCACCGAACTGATGCTGACGATGCGCCCCCAGCGGGCCTTCATCATGCCGCGCAGCAGGCTGCGGGTCATGCGGAACACCGATGACAGGTTGGTGTCGATCACCGCCTGCCATTCCTCATCCTTCATGCGCATCAACAGGTTGTCGCGGGTGATGCCGGCATTGTTCACCAGAATCTCCACCGTGCCGAGGCTATCCTGCACCTCTTTGCAGACCGCCGCCACGGATTCTTCCGACGCCACGTCCAGCACGATGCCTCGGCCCTGGTAGCCGGCTTCCTTCAGGTAGGCGTCGATGCGTTCGGCGCCGGCCGCACTGGTGGCCGTACCCACTACGACAGCGCCGCGGCGGCCAAGTTCCAGGGCAATGGCCTGGCCGATGCCGCGGGTGGCGCCGGTGACGAGAGCCAGTTTGTTGGCGATGCTCATGTATCCTCCAGGGGAACGGCGAAGCTCAGGCGGCCGGCGCCAGAGCGGCTTCGAGACTGGCGGGATCGTTGACCGAGCCCACGTTCATGTCGGGTTGAATGCGTTTGTTGAAGCCCGCCAGCACCTTGCCGGGGCCAAGTTCCAGCGCGCGCGTGATGCCGCGCGCGGCCAAGGCGTTGACCGTGTCCACCCAGCGTACCGGGCCGTGAATCTGATCCACCAGCTTCTGGCGGATCGCGGCGGGATCGCTGCAGGGTTCGATGCCGACGTTGTGCAGCACCGGAATGAGCGGAGATTTGACCACCACCTGCTCCAGCACCTCGGCGAAGCGTAGCGCGGCCGGTTGCATCAGGGGCGAATGGAACGGTGCGCTGACGGGCAGCGGCAAAGCGCGCTTGGCGCCCGCGGCTTTGCAGGCGTCGATGGCACGCGCCACGGCGGCGGCATGTCCGGCGATCACCACCTGCCCGGGGGAGTTGAAATTGACGGCGGCCACCACTTCATCGCCGGCGGCGCTCTGGCAAGCGGCGATCACTGCGGCGTCGTCGAGGCCAATGATGGCCGCCATGGCGCCCTCACCCACCGGCACGGCGCTCTGCATGAATTTGCCCCGCTGTTCGACCAGCGACACGGCATCGCTGAATTCCAGCACGCCCGCCGCCACCAGCGCGGAATATTCGCCCAGGCTATGGCCGGCCATCAGCGCGGGCTGCTGGCCCTCGCGCGCCAGCCAGACGCGCCACAATGCCACCGAGGCACTGAGGATGAGCGGTTGGGTGATGTGGGTCAGCGCCAGTTCCTCGGCGGGACCCTGCTGCGCCAGCTGCCACAGGTCGTAGCCCAGCCTAGTGGACGCTTCAGCGAACGTGGCCTGCACTTGGGGGAATTGGCCGGCAAGTTCCGCCAACATGCCGACATGCTGGGAACCCTGGCCTGGGAAGATCATGGCGAGCGAGCCTGATGCCATCATGGATGCCTTTATCACTCCTGGCGCACAACGTGCTGATTTGCCGTTATCCGGAAAACAAAAAACAGCCCCTGAGAGCTGTTTTCTGTGAATTGTGTCTCTCGTCAATCAGAGACACAAGGATAACTCAGTCCTTGTTGAGCTGCACCACCTGGCGGCCGCGATAGAAACCATCGGCGGTCATGTGGTGACGACGATGACGTTCACCGGTTTCGCTGTCGGTGGAAAGCGTGGGACCGGTCAGGGCATCGTGGGAGCGGCGCATGTCGCGCTTGGAGCGGGTCTTGCGGTTCTGTTGTACTGCCATGGGGCGTCTCCTGTCAGGCGTATCCTGCCATCGGTTCGGTTAAATTCGGTTCAGTGCGAGTCGTTCTCGCGTTTCAAGCTGGCCAGCACGGCAAACGGATTGCTGCGCTCCTGCGACTCCTCCTGCTTGCGCTGATAGGCGTTGAGTGTCTCGCTGCAATCGCTTGCGGGGTGCATGGGCACCAGCGGCAGGCTCAGCAGCAATTCGTCCTCGATCACCGCCAGGACGTCCAAGCCCCGTTCGGAATCCACCACCAGCGCATCGAGCGCGTCTTCTTCGTCCGGCAGCGCCTGCAACTCCGCCTCGCTGTCGAACACCAGCAAATCCAGTTCGCATTCAAGCGCCAACGGCAGCGGCTCCATGCAGCGCTGGCACCGCAGCCGCACTTCCACGCGCAGGGTACCGCTCAAATGCTGCCGCTCTTCCTCGTCATGGCCAAAATGCAGCGCCACCGCCACCTGCCCTTCGCTATCGAGCAAATGTTCGGTAAAACGCGGCAGTCTGCCAAGCGGCAAGGACGCGACGATCGACCCGTTTCTAGCGAACAGCCTGACGGCATCGAGGTGTTCTGGAAAGGGGTCCGACGACATGGGCGCGCATCTTAGAGCGCGGGCCTGCCGTTGTCAAAAGGATTTTCCAGTACGAACGGCGGAACTGCTTGATTTATTTCCACTTTACCAGCCGGCGGCAACGCGGCCGCTCAGCGCTCCACGCCGGGCAGCAACGGCACGAAACTGACCGGTTCCAGACTGGCCTCGAGCAGTTCGTCGCCCTGACGGCGGTACACCTTCAACTGCTGGCGCCGCCCGCCTTCGGGCAGCACGATCACGCCGCCCTCGGCCAATTGCCCTACCAGCGCCATCGGCAGCTCCGGCGCGGCGGCGGTCACGATGATGCCGTCGAACGGTGCATGCTGCGACCAGCCGAAGCCGCCATCGGCACACTTGAGCCGCACGTTGCCCACCCGCAGCGCCGCCAGCCGCTGCCGCGCGCGTTCCAGCAGCGGCGCGATGCGCTCGATGCTGTACACCTGCGCCGTCAGCCGCGCCAGCACGCAGGTCTGGTAACCGCTGCCGGTGCCGATCTCCAGCACCGTGGCCCGTTCGGGCAGCGCGGCAAGCAGCAGCTCGGTCATGCGTGCCACGATGTAGGGCTGCGAAATGGTCTGGTTGTAAGCGATCGGCAGCGCGGCATCCTCGTAGGCGCGCTGGGCGAAGGCTTCCTCAACGAACAGGTGGCGCGGCACCTGCAGCATCGCTTCCATGACGCGCAGGTCGCGTATGCCAAGATCGCCAAGGCGCTGCACCATGCGCTCGCGGGTGCGCTGCGAGGTCATGCCGATCCCTTGCCTGCGGTGTTCGTTCATGGCTTGCCCAGGGTCTTGCGCACCAGGGCGGCAACGTCGAAACCAGCGGTGAGCTCGTCGAAATCACGCGTCATGGCATGCACCGCCTCGCCGCTTGCCATGTCGGCATGCAGTGGCGTTACCGAGACGAAGCCCTGCTCCACCGCATGGAAATCAGAGCCCGGCACGCGTGCCACCGGACCGCCGGCGCGGCCGATCCAGTAGAGGGTCTTGCCGCGCGGATTGCGGGTGCTGATGGGGTTTTCGCCGCGCAGGCGCTGCCCGAGAGTGGTCAGTCTTATGCCTTTGATGCGTTCGGGCGGCAGGTCGGGGATGTTGACGTTGAGCACCGTGCGTGGCGGCAATTGCAATTCAGCCAGGGCCTGCATCAGGAACACAGTGATGGCGGCGGCCTGCGAGAAGGTCGCCACCGTGGGGACGCCGTAGTCGTTCACCACCAGCGAGAGAGCCACCGCCGGCTTGCGCAGGAAGCGGCCTTCCATGGCGGCGGCCACGGTGCCGGAATAGAGGACGTCGTCGCCGAGGTTGGCACCGTAATTGATGCCGGAAATCACCTGCTCGGGTTCGGGCATGAAGATGCCGGCGGTACCGAGGTGGACGCAGTCGGTGGGGGTGCCGTCGACGGCGATGCGGGCGTCGTCGAGTTGGATGGCTTGCAGTGGGCGGTCGAGCGTCAGGGAGTTGCTGACGCCGGAGCGGTCGCGGTCGGGGGCGATGACCATCAGGGAGTAATGGTCCTGCAAGGCACGCATGAGGGCTTCGAGGCCGGGGGCGTGGATGCCGTCATCGTTGGACAGCAATAAACTCATGATCTTGTTTCCAGTTCGGGCTCTTCAAGGGTGGTTACCAGTTCGCGCAGTACCGCGGTTGCGTAGGCGCCACGGGTCAGTTCGAATTCCAGGCACAGCGTGGTGCCGTCCAATTCGTGATGCAGTTGGCGTACCAGGCAGCGCAGGGCGCGGCGGTCGTGTTCGAGGCCTTCGCGCAGCAGTCCGGCGCAGAGCGCGGGGTGTTCTGCCAGTACGCGTTGTTCGAGTGCGGCCGCTTGTTCTTCCACCCCGCTCTCGCCACGGCCGTACAGGGGGCCGGTGGGGTGTACATCACCTTGCAGGAGGCGCTGCTGCAATTCGGCGTCGCTGGCGGCAGCGGCGGCAAAATGCCGGGCGGTGCTGTCGAGGTTGAGGCGCTCGCCTGTCAGTAGCTGGTTCCAGTTGCCTTGCGCCACGCGTTCGGCCAATACCGCATTGAACAGGAAGGAGCGGCCGCTGGACAACAACAATGAGCGCAGCGCACGCCCGGGTTCGCGGCCGCCGGCCCACCAGGTCTGCAGGGCTTGCAGGTTGCCGCCGTCATGGCCAAAACGTTGCGGGCCGAAATAGTTGGGTACGCCGTTCTCTGCCACTTGCTGCAGGCGCGGGGGCAAGGTGTCCAGGTCGCCTTCGAGTTCACGCAGCACCAGGGTGAAGCGGTTGCCCTTGTGGCTGCCGCGGCGCAGCTTGCGGCTGTTCTTGTGGGCTTGCAATACGCGCAGGCCTTCCGGCAGAGCTACGGTTTCAGTGGCGGTACGGTGCATGCCGACGCGCAGGCTGAACCATTGCGTGGTGATCGCGCGGCGGTCCTTGAGGCCGGAATAGGCGACTTCGCGTGGATGCACGCCGTAGGCGCGGGCCAGCAGTTGCTGTGCGGCCGGGGTCGTCAAATCGATCTTTTCCACTTCCAGCAGCAGGTGCTCGCCCCTGCCGTCGGGGTCGAAACCCAATATTTCCCGCACCTGAAAATCCGCGGGCGTGTGCCGCGCTATGCCGCGCAGCGTGGGCGCGCCAAACGCATGCGGCCACTGCGGCAGGAGGAAGGCCGCGCCATCCACCACGCCGTTCATCTCAAAGGGTCTCGAGCAGCACCACCGCGTAACAGGCGATGCCCTCGCGGCGGCCGGTGAAGCCCAGCCCTTCCGTGGTGGTGGCCTTGATACTGATGCGGTCGATGGTCACGTCCAGCGCCTCGGCCACGCTGGCGCGCATGGCCTGGATGTGCGCGGCGAAGCGCGGTGCCTGCGCCACCAGGGTGAGATCGGCATTGCCGAGCACCGCGCCGCGT